>Ga0207835_1000095_pt1 | contig 29822 bp, 28 predicted proteins | sample LuqExpMetagenom8_FD_187766 | JGI IMG/M metagenome (GOLD analysis project Ga0207835, IMG submission 187766) | Tropical forest soil microbial communities from Luquillo Experimental Forest, Puerto Rico - Sample 8 (SPAdes) | ecosystem: Environmental > Terrestrial > Soil > Tropical forest ... | reverse complement strand
CGCCTTCAACAACGGATCGATCTTCTTGGGCACGAGCCCATCCTTCCTGGTCAGTGACTCAGAAAGGAGCGGCATCAAACCTGGGGCGGTTCAGTCGACCTCGGGGTGCTTGCGTATCGGGCTCGAGTCTGTAGGTGCGCAGGTCAGCGATGTGAGACTTGAGTCCTGCGGTGGGCGTCGGGTCGTTCCCGGAACCGATGCGTCGTCGGCAGGCCGGCGCTGTGAGGACCTGCGCCGCGCCGGCCCGGCGCCGGGGCGCCCGTCGACCCGCGGCCTGGTGGATCAACGCGGCGGTTGGAACCCTAGGGTGCGGTAGCCGGGCATGCGGCGTTGCAGGGAGGCGGCGAGGACGGGCACCGCCGCGTCGTGGTAGTCGTGGACCTCGGCAGTCTCCTTGCCGGGTGATGACCTGACGATTCGTCCTGCGCACTGGACGAGCAGTCCGGCGAAGGAGATTGGCGCGGCGAGGAAGAGTGTGTCGAGTGCGGGGGCGTCGAAGCCCTCGCCGATGAACGGCGTCGTCCCGATCACGAGGATGCCGGCGCCGGCATCGGCGGCCGTGAGGGCCGCGACCGCGGCTCGTCGGTCGGTGGTGGACATGCCGCCTTGCATCACGATCGGCTCGTGCCCACGGGCGGCCAGTGGCCCCGCCAGCGCTTCCAGGTGGGATACGCGGCGGGTCAGGACGAGGCAGTTGCGACCACGGCCTAGGGCGGCCGTGACGTCCTCGATGATCTGGGCGTTGCGAACGTCGTCGGCGACAAGGGCGCGGTGGACGGCGGCGAGGGCGCCCGGCGAGGACAGGTCCACGGAGTCATGGGTGAAGGCAGTCTCGTGGACGTGCAGCACGCGGCGTGGTCCTCCGTGTGCCGACCACGCCGCGTCCAGCGTGCCCGGCTCGGCCTCCGCGACCGTGTGTCGGATCGGGCCGAGGTGCCAGTTGACGAGGTCTCCGAGCCCGTCACGCCGTGTGGGCGTGGCGGTGAGGCCGAGCCAGAACTGGGCCGCGATCTTCTTCACCGAGTGGTCGTACGCAGCCGCCGCGAGGTGGTGGCACTCATCGACGACGACCTGGCCGTAGCCGCGGGTGAGATCGGCCACGTCGTCGCGCCGTGCCAGCGACGGCATCATCGCTATGTCGACCGCACCCGTGAGCTTGCGGCGGCCCGCGCCGACCTGACCCGGGCGAACCCCGAGGAACTCCTCGATGCGGCTGCGCCACTGCTCGGCGAGGGCCTTGCGGTCGACGAGCACGAGCGTGGATGTGGCACGTTCGGCGATCACGGCGCAGGCGATCACGGTCTTGCCCGATCCGGGCGGGGCGACGAGGACGCCGTCGTCGCGTACGAGGAGGGCGTCCACCGCGGCGCCCTGGGTGGAGCTGAGCTCTGCCGTGAACGTCACGTCGATCTCGTGCCCGGTGTTCCGCAGGTCGGTGACAACGAGCCGCGAACCTGCGTTCTCGACGATGTCGGCCACGGTGTGGCGCAACGCTCTGGGTAGGACCAACTGATCGTCGAGGGTGACGTCGTAGCCGCGGATGAACCGTGGCGTGTCCCAGGTGGACTTCCGGAGGCGCTGGCGCTCGTAGAACAGCAGGTTGGCCATCGACGCCGCGTGCTTGAAGGTCGACAGCGCAGCCGGTGTCAGCTCGGAGGACTCCAGGGTCAAGCCGGCGCCGAGCTCGGCGTGCACGACGGGTGGGAGATGGGGTCGAACCTTCGTCGAGCTCGCTCGGCTCAGCTGCCTGACTTCATTGCCGACGAACGCACGGCCAGCTGCACGTCCGACTCGCGAGGCGTCGCGCGGGCTGAGCCGGTCGAGCGTCGACAGGTAGCTCCACTGGTCGTCGTACGGTTCGAGCGTCGCGAGGTCGAGGAACAGGGTGAGTCCGTCCTTGCGTCGTTGACCTTGGAGCGGTGCGGCGATGAGGTTGCCAAGCCCGCCGTCGGGCAGGACGTCCTGGTTCGGGAAGAGCCGGTCGTAGGAACGCAGGTCCATCGAGCCGCGCAACACCATCGCCTCGTGCACCAGCACCGTGCCGATCGCCCGTGCGGTGCTCGCCGCGGTGTCCTCGGCGAAGAGGGTCCACACGTGCGCGCCGCGGCCTGATTGCGAGATCTCCAGCGCGGTCGGCACGCCCTGGGCGCGCGCCGCCTTGGTGTACGCGAGCGCGTCGAGCATCGCGGCTGGACCGTCGAAGTCGGCAGCGAGGAATCGACACGAGTTGTCCGTCAACAGCGGGTACAGGCCGGCGAACACATCGCCGACAAGGTGCGCGGCAATCACCTCCTGACGCAGGGGCAGGTAGCGGACCGCTCGTCTGTCCGTGCCCTTGCGCCAGCCGCCAGCCACAGCCGGCGACCAGCCGCTGGCGCCGCTTCGCGTGTTCTCCCAGCGCAGGGCGTAGACGTCGGTGCGGGCGCGGAATAGGTCGGTGAAGAGCGCGAGCTTGTCCGCCACGGGCGACGCCATCGTGACGATCGCGCCCGACGGCGGCGCGGCCACCGGCTGTTCGGGTGCCGGTGTCGTCTCAAGGCCGCGGAGCTCGAGCAGTCGCGAGAGACGCGCGTTCTCCTCGCGGAGGCGCTCGAGCTCGCGCCGGAGCTGCACGACCTCGTCGCCGTAGGTCATTGGCACGCTGCGCATCGTCGCACGCAGGCTGCAACTCGCTTGGAGTTCGGACTGGCTCGGCTGGCCCATCGGGCAACTCGGCGAGGACGCCGTCAGCAGCGCCGGTCAGCGCGGCGGGCGGAGTGGAAGCTCACGGGGCTAGCGCTGAGAGCGGCACGACGGCGACGCCGTCATCGCGGGTGTAGCCGTAGCGGTCGGCGGTGATGACGACGAGTGCTGTGGGTTCGCCGGTGTGCGCTGTGTCGATCTTCTCCACGAACCTGTGGAGGTTCGCGGCAGCCTCGTCCTCGTGCTCGCCAGAGAGCTTGACCTCGAAGGCTGCCCACGTTCCGTCGGGGAGCTCGACGATCGCGTCGACCTCGAGGCCGTACTCGTCGCGCACGTGAAGCACGCGCCCGCCGCGCGCTTGGGCGTAGACGCGCAGATCGCGGACGACCAGTGACTCGAAGAGCAACCCGAGTGTGTTGAGGTCACGTGAGAGCCGTGCTGACGTGGCGCCGAGCGCTGCGACGGCAAGCGAGGGATCGACGAAGTGTCGTTTCGGGCTGACCTGGAGTCGGGCACGGGACCGCAGTGCGGGTGCCCATGCGTCCTGGTCCTCTATGACGAGCACACGTGCCAGGGCGTCGAGGTACTCGGTCGCCGTCTCGGGCTTCATCGGTCGCTCGTCCGTGCCGACGTCTTTGGCGAGCTTGGAGGCCTTCACCGGTGAGGCGCTCAACCGCGCGACGGATCGCAGGAGGCGTCGGACGCGCTCGGGGTCCCGGCGCACGCCAGTGACCTGAGGCAGGTCGACGCGAGTGAGGTCGTCGAGATAGGACCGTGTCGCCGCCATCGCGCGGGCGACCGGTTGGCCTCGGAGTCCGGGCCAACCACCGACGCAGATGGTTTCCACCAGGCCAGCGAAGTCCAGTGCAGCCTGGCTCGATGGCACGCGCTCGCCGGACATGAGTGATGCGAGCGAGACCTGCCGAGACGACTGCCCGAGCTCTGACAGGGTCATCGGCCGCATCCGGACCCGGATGACTCGTCCGGCGCCCGAGTGCCGGGTGGCGTCATCAGCCGGGGTCGCGGAACCCGTGAGGATGAACTGCCCGGGCGCCTGGCGGGTGTCGACCTGGTTGCGCATGAGGTTCCACGTCGCGGGAGCCAGCTGCCACTCGTCAATCAGGCGTGGCGTGGGGCCGTCGAGGATCTGGTCAGGGGCGAGCCGCACGAGCGTCACCGGGTCCGGCAGCGAATCCAGGCGGACGTTGCTCGCGGAGTGCTGGAGGCCGGTTGCAGTCTTGCCGCATGCGCGCGGACCTTCGATGAGGACGGCGCCGAGGGTCGCCAAGGCAGCATCGACTTCGGCGTCGACCACGCGGGGTATGTAGTCCGCCATGGCCGCCTCCGATCCGAACTAGGGGGAAGAACACCGGACTCTTAGGGCGATGAATACCGGGCCTCCGGAGGGGAACTTACCGCACGACCAGACACCGCGAGCCGGCGAGGGTCATGTGTCTGCGCTGTGATCGTGGGCCTGTCAACGACGGTGTCAACGACAGACTGGAACTGACCCCTTAGCGACGGGGTAGACAAGCGACAGTGACAAGCGACGTGGACGAGCGACGTGGACGAGCGACGGGGACGAGCGACGGGGCGGTCTGTGACGGGGTGGTCAGCGGGTCAGGTCTCAGCGCGTCGACAGGGCTGCTCGAGAGGCGCCGTGAATCACCTCGTCCTACTCGAGACATCAGGCTCGGCCGACGCCAGCATCTGGCGTGTCAGGCCCTCCTGAAGATGGGTGGCGCGCGCGAGCTTCTGTCGCCGACCGCAGGCGGGTGGACAAGAAGTGGCCAGAATCCCGGCCGAGGAAGTCATAGCGAGGTCGAGAGAGCCCGGCAGGTCCCGCTACCGTGGAGTCGTCATTGCGAACGGATCCTGGTCATGGCGCAGGTCAGAATGGAGAGGGTCCGAGACGACGCCAGTCGTCTCGACATGAGGCGAGACGGGCGAATTGATCGTCTCGTTGCAGGGGGTCGAGGGTTCGAGTCCCTTCAGCTCCACGTTTGAGCAGGTCAGAGGCCGTTTCTCCAAACTCGGAGAGGCGGCCTTCTGCGTGTCGGTGGCCAACCGTGCAGCACGCGGCGGGTCTCGAGCACCGCCGCCCTTCGGCGTGCTTCCGGCCAGGCCTTACAGCCCTAGCACGAGCATCTCGTCGACCGGTGGTTCGCCGGCGGCCGAGGCGAGGAGCGCCAGGCCGCGCTGGACGCCGGCACGCTCGCTCGGTGACAGCTTGGCGATGATGGCGCGGATCTCCTGCCGCCGGCGATCGGTGGCGTCGTCGACCAGCGTGCGCCCGCGGTCCGTGATGTCCACGAGGACCTCGCGGCGGCTTTCGGGGTTCTCTCGGCGGGTGATCCAGCCACCCGCCTCCATGCGGTCGAGCGAGCGGGTGAACGTCGACGGGACGGCGCCCATGCGGGCGGCAAGGGTGCCGGTGCGCAGCGGCCCGTCGGTCGACAGCACGACGAGGACTCGGAACTGCGGCGGGGTGACGACCTCGAGGGCGCTCGAGACGGAGCGGGCGACGACTCCCAGCAGGGCGCGGGAGGCGGTGAGGGTTGCGTCGACCGCCACGCTGACCTGGTCTGCCGTCCCGGCCGACATCGTCATTCCTCTCCGATTCGCTTGTAGCGATGCAATAGTTGCATACTTGCACGCGTGGTGCGACCCCCGTCCTCGTCATGGCTCCGAAGCTCCCGTACCGGCCTGTTCACGCTCGCCGCGGGGATCGGGGTCGCCTCGGGCGTGGCCGCGATCGGGTTCCGCTACCTGGTGCAGGCGATGACCTGGCTGTTCACCGGGAGCGGCGAGTTCGGGCAGGGTGGGCACGTCGTCAGCGGGCACCTGCCGTGGCTGGGGATGGCGTTCTACGTGCTGGTTCCGGTGGTCGGCGGCGCCCTTTACGGACCCGTCGTCTACCGATGGGCGCGGGAGGCCCGCGGTCACGGGGTGCCCGAGGTGATGGTCGCGGTGGCGGAGAGCGGCGGCCGGATGCGCGGGCGGGTGGCGGCCGTCAAGGCGGTGGCCTCGGCCGTGACGATCGGGACCGGCGGAAGCGTCGGGCGCGAGGGGCCGATCGTGCAGATCGGGTCGGCGTTGGCCTCGGCGCTGGGTCAGCGCGTACGGGTGCCGGAGTCGCGACTGCGGATCCTTGTCGCCTGCGGCGCGGGTGGCGCGATCGCGGCGACGTTCAACGCACCGATCGCGGGGGTGTTCTTCGGGATCGAGATCATCCTGCGCGAGCTGTCGGCCGACGCGATCTTCGCCGTGATGCTGTCGGCCATGCTGGCGGACGCGATCGCCCGTCCGGTGCTGGGGAGCCAGGCGTTCCTGGCCGGTTTCCCGCAGGGCACGACGATCCATTCGTCCGCCAGCTACCTGCTGATCGCCGTGCTCGCGGTCGTGGCTGCCCTGGTCGGCCAGGGGTTCCGGGCATCGTTGTACAAGATCGAGGAGGTCTGCGACCGGCTGTGGGGGAACCGACCGGAGTGGGCCCGCCCGATCGTCGGCGGCCTGGCCGTCGGCGTGCTGCTGCTGGCGGTCCCGCAGATGTACGGCGTCGGCTACCCCGTGATGTTCAAGGCGTTGGCCGGCGACTACGGGGTCTGGTTCCTGCTGCTGCTCATCGCGGCCAAGATCGTGGCCACGAGCCTGACGCTGGGTGTCGGTGGTTCTGGCGGGGTGTTCGCCCCCTCGCTGTTCGTCGGCCTGATGACCGGCGTCGTCTACGGGGCGGTGGTGACCCACCTCTTCGGAGCCGGCGGCGGTGACCCGGCCCTCTATGCCGCGGTCGGCATGGCCGGGGTGTTCGGCTCGGCGACGCGAGCGCCGCTGACCGCACTGGCCAGCGTGGTGGAGATGACGGGCGACTTTGCGATGACCCTGCCGATCATGCTGACGGTGGCGATCGCGACCCTGGTCTCCCGGAGGGTCAGCTACGGCACCATCTACACGACCAAGCTGCTGAGCCGTGGCCAGGACATCGACCGCACCGCGCCGTGGCGCTCGTTCGTCGATCTGCGCGCCGACCAGGCGATGGATGCCGCCTCGGTCCCGAGACCCCGGCCGGGCGCCGACCCCTCGGACGAGGCGGGGCAGGCCCTGATCGACGCTCCTGCCGGCGCTTCCGGGGCGCCGCGTCACGTGCGCGCTTCGGACTCGCTCGTCGAGGTGCTGCGTCATCTGGAGACGGACGGCGGAGACGCTGTGCCGGTGGTCGACGACGACGCGGGGCAGGTGCTCGGCTGGGTCACCGGCACCAGCGTGCTCCGCTCCATCGGCGCCCAGCTCGGGGTGCATCCGCGCCCGCTCGCCGCGACCGTCGATGACCCCCTACCCGGTGACCGCGTCGAGCTCGTCGCGGCGGGGTCCTGAACCACAGACTGCTCCATCGATCCGGTGCCGACGACGCCGTCGGGTCGATGGAGCCCAGAACCTGGGTGGCGGGCTCTGACGCGGCTCTGCCGCGACAACGTGCACGACGCTTGGGATGCCGGGCCGGCGGTGTCACCCACGATCAGGCGCAGGCCCCACCGAGCTGCTGCGAGAAGAAGGTGCCAGCAGTGGACAGAGAGTTGGTTCTTTCCTCGGGTCTGGCGCCGGCCGCCACACGGCCATGGCCACCCACCGCGCCCTCGCCTATGCGCCCGCTGGGCTCACCGACCTCGACGCCGCCCGGATCGCCGCCGCGATCGCTGCCGGACGAGCCCCGACCACCCGCGCCGTCTACGCCAGCGCCTGGCGCGCCTGGATCCTCCTGAAGGTGGGCGACGCGCCCGAGCTTCTGTCGCCGGCCGTAGGCGGGTGAACAAGAAGTGGACACAAATCGGCCGCGAGGAGGGTCGAGCGGCGTCGAGAAGAACAGATGGCGTCTATGTGTCGTACCGAGTGGATCCCGGTATCGGCCCAGGTCAGAGTGGAGATCGTTCGAGAGGTCGTGAGCCACCTCGAAGTTTCGCGGAGGCGCTCGACCCATCGTCGCGATTCAGGGGGTCGAGGGTTCGAGTCCCTTCAGCTCCACGTTGGAGCAGGTCAGAGGCCGCTTCTCCGGTTGGAGCGGCGGCCTTCTTGCTTGTCGATCGCTGCGAAGGGGCCGCAAAGCTCGTTTGCGGTCGTGCGCCCCGGGCGCAGGTGAAAGCCGTGACCTGGGTGGGTGCGTCGCCGTTGGCGTGCGGGAGTCGTCGTCGGGATGCGCGCGCCCGCGACCAGTGCGTCGTTGGTGGGCGTTGCCTTGTCGACCAGACCGGTCACTCGGCTGGCATGGTCCGGCCTTCTCGTGTCGTTGGTGCAAGGCAGTCATCGCCGCACCTCAGCGGAGCGGGGCATTGGAGTCCTCGCGGGACGGACGAAGAGCCAGAAGCTTTCTCTGGGTCTTGTCTGACTCGACCTCGGCCGCTGCTTGGCCTTCCGCCGTCGTTGTCGCCCTCGGGCGGGCGAGTGTCGCGAGGTACCGCCCGAACAGGCGCATCAGTTCGAGCGCGGTCTCGTTGTCGCCGTCGGCGAGCCAGGCGAGCACCAGGCCGTCGAGCTTCGCGGTGACGAGCCGGGCCAGGGTCTCCAGTGGCACAGTCCACTCGATGTCTGCGGCGGTGGCCAGCGCATCGAGGATCTGGCGGGCTGCCCCATGACTCGCGACAACCTGGTTGACCGAGACCTGCCGCACCTCGGGGTGACGCAAAGAGTAGGTCGTGAGCTCGAAGGTGAGTAGCTGGGCGCCCGGGGTCGCGCTGATGGCTCCCCACAGCTGGTCGATCGCTCGTTGGATCAGCACGCTGAAGTCGTCGTGGACCGGCATCGCCAGCAGAACATGGGAGATGTTCCGGCGTGTGATCTCGTAGGCCATCGCCGTGAGCAGCTCGTCCTTGTCCTGGAAGCAGTAGTGGACGACGCCCAGTGCCACGCCGGCCTCCGCGGCGATCGCCCGCAGCGTCGCGCCGTCGATGCCATCTCGACAAGCCACCGTGATGGCGGCTTCGACCAGCTGCTCCCGTCGTTCTGTGACCGGCAGTCGCGTCATTGCTTCCCCCTGGTCTTGCTGCGGGGTCCCCTTGACCTGCGTCGGTGGAATCATCCGAGTCCTCGGCGTGACGCGGTGGCAAGCCTCATTCCACTAGGCGACTCGAAATGTCCACATTGCGAGATGGCGGTCCGGGACAGGGACGCGCCAATCGCTCTACCACTGCGGTCCGCTCGGATCCCGGCGCCGCTACGCATCCGGGGCGCGGAATCCCCGCCTCACAGACCCGGACGAGCTCGGTGGAATACGGCGAGCTAGGACCAGCTGACGCTCAAGTGGTCGCGACGGCCGATCTTCGCTACCCGGGCCGCGATGCCGCCCTTGAGGCGCTCCAAAGTTCCGGGGTCGCGGGCCTCCACGTGAAGGGCGAGCCCGTCGTCGCGCGCCTCGAGTCGGCAGGATCCGTCGGCGAACCTGATCACGGCGTGCTTGTCGTCGCGCTCGACGCCATCGACTCGAGGAACGCTCGCGCTTCCGTGCCGGATCGGTGACCGGTGGCCCATGTGCCGCATCGCTCCGAGGTGGCTGCACAGCTGCTCGACATAGCGAGCGGCTCGATCGGTCTCAACGAGAGCTTCAGCGCTTGGCATCAGCGCAGCCTCCTTTCTGTTCTGGCTTGGGACCTGACGATGTGACGCCTCGACAGGTGGAACGCACATGACACGCCATCCTCCGATCGCGATCATACAGTATGTCTCGATAAACGACACCGTGTCACGCTCACGTCGGAATGTATTGTGGTGGGGTGCCCAGGTTGTGGAGCGAGACGATCGCCGGCCATCGCGCGACTGTGCGAGGGGCGATCCTCGACGCCGCGTGGCGCCTGGTGAGCGAGCGCGGACTCGCCTCCGTCACCATGTCCCAGATCGCCGAGCAGGCTGGGATCGGGCGGGCGACGCTCTACAAGTACTTCCCGGACACCGAGGCGATCCTGCTCGCCTGGCACGAGGAACAAGTCGGCCGGCATCTGGAGCTGCTGGCGGCGACCCGGGCGGCAAACCCTGATCCGGTCGAGGGGTTGAAGGCCGTGCTGACCGCGTACGCACGGATCGCCCGACACCGCGGGCGGCATCCCGACGACCTGGCCGGGTTCTTGCATCGCGGTTCCGCCCTCGAACCGGCCCAGCTGCGGCTGATGACCCTGGTGACTGACCTGATCGCCGACGCTGCGGCCGTCGGGGCGGTACGAGGAGACACCGATCCGACCCGGCTCGCCTCCTACGTGCTGCACGCCCTGGCGGCCGCCTCGGACACCCCCGACGAGGAAGCGATGCGCCAGCTGGTTGACGTCGTCCTCACAGGCCTGCGCCCGGCCGGCTGACGCCCGCTCCGATCGCGGAGATCGCGAGCGGTTGGGCGCGAGCATGGCGCTCAGCTGGACAAGAAGTGGCCAGAAACCCCGCGCAAGGGGAACTCAGCCGGCTCGGTCGGACATGTGTCACCGTGTCTGACCTGCGCGTTCGCGGCCTTCCTGACGGCCGTCGTGCTGCTTCACGCGGTGCTCGTGCGTACGCGGACGGATCACGCGACGCGCTGACCTCGTCACTTGTGGCCATCGGGTACCTGGCGCCACGACGAGAGTCCTTAGGTCGCCTGCAGCCGTCGGCGCGCTCGTCGGGGGGCGGTTGCCGTGGTTGCGATGGGGCGCGGGTAGCGGGTGGCCGACAGGAACGTCAGGCCAAGCGCGATGGCCATCCCGACGAGCACCGCGGCGAAGCCGGAGGCGAAGTCTTGTGCGACTGCGGCCGTGACCTGCGAGCTCAGTCCCGGCGGGATGGACCCGCGTGACGAGGAGCCGCCGAGTGCCGCTTCGCGGGCGGCTGTCGCGGCCTGCGCTGGGGGTACCCCGAGTCGCGTGAGCGAGGCGGTGAGCTGGCTGGCGAAGGTGCTGGTGAGCACCGTGCCGAGCACGGCGATCCCGAGCGTGGAGGCGTAGTTGCGCACGGTCTGCGTGATGCCGGTGACCTCGCCGTACGTCGCCCCGATGGCTCGGTTGACGGCGTCGGTGCTGGCCGGGCCGACGAGCAGCCCGATGCCGGCGCCGGCCATCGCGATGTAGGGCCACTGCTGGCCCAGGGACAGGTCGTGTGCGTGGTTCGCCCACAGCGCGAATCCAACGGTGGCCAGTGCGCTCCCGAGCACGATGGGGCGGCGTGCGCCGCTGCGGTCCAGGAGGCGTCCGCCGATCTGGGCGGCCGGCGCGAACCCGGCGAAGATCACCAGCAGGTACAGGCTCGCCTGGTTCGCGTTGTAGCCGAGGCTGACCTGCGCGTAGACGCTGGCGAAGAAGAACACGGGGACGAACGCGATCATCGAGAAGAACAGCACCAGGTTGTCCACCTGGAACGACCTGTCCTTGAAGATGCGTACGTTGATCAGCGGGCTCGGCGTCCGGGCTTCGATCGCCACGAACAACGTGAGGGCGACGGCCCCGGCGGCGATGCAGGCCCAGGTGCGCGGGTCGGTCCAGCCCCACGACTGCGCCTGTTGGAGTCCGAGCACCGACAGGACCATGCCCAGTGCGACGAGGGCGGCGCCGCGCATGTCGATCCGTTCGTCGCGGCGCACTGTCGCGATGCGAACGTGACGGCGGGACTGCATCGACGTCTCCAGCGGTCAGGGCGTCCGGGGCGCGATCCACGGGCCGGTGCCCTCGGAGGGATCGACGATGCCGTCCTCGACCCACCGCAGCCGGCCGGTCATCACGGCGCCGGCCAGCCGGTCGTCGGACAAGGCGGTGGATCCGCGCAGACCCCGGAACAGCTCCTCGACCCGGAGGCGGGACTGGGCGCAGAACGCGTCGGCGAGATCGATCGCGTCGCGGCCGACGGCCGGATCGTCGCGGCGCATCGCGGTGGCCCGGGTGCACACGGCGGACATGGCGAACAGCTCGGCGCCGATGTCGACGACGCGACCCAGCAGCACCTGCTTGCGGTCGAGGCGGGCCTGGTAGCGGGCCATCGCGTAGAAGGTGTGCCGGGCCAGTGAGCGGGACGACCGCTCGACGAAGCGCACGTGGCGGGCCAGTCGGCCGAAGTCGCCGTAGGCGCGGGGCCGGGAGCCTTCGCCGACGAGCAGGGTCGGGAACCAGCGGGCGTAGAAGCGGCTGGCGCCGACTGCCGCGCGCGCCTTGGCGCCGAGGGTCGCGTCGCGGGACGCGAGGTCGCCCGCGGCGGCCAGGTGGGTGTCCACGGCCTCGCGGGCGATCAGGAGGCGCATGATCTCCGACGAGCCCTCGAAGATCCGGTTGATCCGCATGTCCCGCAGCAGCTGCTCGACGCCGACCGCCCGCTCACCCCGGGCCGCCAGCGAGTCGGCGGTCTCGTACCCGCGCCCGCCCCGGATCTGCACCAGCTCGTCGGCCACGCGGTAGCCCATCTCGCTGGCCCACAGCTTGGCGAGGGCCGCCTCGATGCGCACGTCCTTCTGGCCCGTGTCGGCCAGCCGGGACGACAGGTCGAAGACCGACTCCAGCGCGAACGTCGTGGCGGCGATGAACGCCAGCTTGGTGCCGATCGCCTCGTGATCGCCCACCGGCCGGCCCCACTGCACCCGCTCGACCGACCATTGCCGCGCGATGGACAGCGCCCACTTGCAGCCGCCCGCGCAGATCGCCGGGATCGAGAGCCGGCCGGTGTTGAGGGTGGTGAGCGCGATCTTCAGGCCCTCGCCCTCGCGTCCCAGCCGGTTTGCCGCGGGCACGCGCACCTGCCGGAACCGCGTGACGCCGTTCTCCATCCCGCGCAGCCCCAGGAACCGGTTGCGGTGCTCGACCGTGATGCCCGGGGTGGAGGCCTCGACGACGAAGGCGCTGATGCCGCCTTGTTGGTCGTCGTGCGGCGGGACGACGGCCATGACCACCAGCAGCTCGGCGATCGGACCGTTGGTGGTCCACAGCTTCGTGCCGTCCAGCAGGTACGCCGTCCCGTCGCCGGTCGGTGTCGCGGTGGTGCCGAGCCGGGCGGGGTCCGAGCCGACGTCCGGCTCGGTGAGCAGGAACGCGGAGATCGCCCCCGCGGCGCAGCGCGGCAGGAACGCCTGCTTCTGCTCGGGGCTGCCGAACATGTGCACGGGTTCGGGCACGCCGATGGACTGGTGCGCGGACAGCAGCGCGGCCAGGCTCGGGTGCACCGTGCTGACCAGCATCAACGACCTGCCGTAGTCGACGAGCGACAGTCCCAGGCCGCCGTACTGCTGCGGGATCTTCATGCCGAAGGCGCCGATGCGCCGCAGCGCGTCGATCACCTCGTCGGGGACGTGGTCCTCTCGCTCGATCGCCTGGCCGTCGATGGTCCGGCACACCTCGAGCAACGCCTGGTGGAACGCCGCGCCGCGCGCGGCGTCGTCCGGGTCGGACTCCGGGTAGGGGTGGATGAGCCCGACGTCGAACGCGCCGAGGTAGAGCCCCTTGGCGAAGCTCGGTCGGGTCCACTGCCTCTCCCGGGCCGCCTCGGCGACCTCGCGAGCCTTCCGTTCACCGGCGGTGGGGGTCTGGTCCACGGCGACGCTGCTCATGACGAGCCTCCCCAGCGGGACCCGCACCGAACGGGCCAGCCGCTCGATGTCGATGCTATCGACCGGTCGCGCGGGTGCGCTCGCCGCGGAGGGGGCGGCCGGTTCGACGTCGTTGCCGTCAGATCGTGCCGTGCGACGACAGCGGAGTCAGCCGGAACTGCTCCGCGAGGGCGTACGCGGCCGGCTGATCGTGATCGCCGGCGAGGTAGACGCGGCCGATCGCGAGCACGCCGTGGCTCGGCGAGGGGACCTGGGCCACTCCGTCCGGGAGCGTGCCCGTCCATCCGGGCCCGGTCAGGGCGTAGGCGCCCGCCGCGGTGCCCGTGGTGCGCTTGCCGATGTAGGCGAAGTTGGTGCCGCCGGATGGCTCCGTGAGCTGCACGTTGTAGTAGCGGCCGGCGGTGTCGGGCACCCGCAGGACTTGCGGTCCGGCGCTCAGGTCGATCCACCCGCCGAGGTAGATCAGGTGGTCGGTGCCGGTGCCCATGAGGCTCGCGTTCGACGCCGACGCGGACGCGGTGCCCGGTTCGGCGTACAGCGTGTTGACGGGGATCGGGTGGCCGCCGAAGCCCCCCGGCCCGAGGGCCGCCCGCTTGAAGCCCGTGACGACCATCCGGGGCCACAGCACGACGAAGGCCGACGTGCCACACACCCACACGATCAGGGCCGTGATGGCGAGCGTGCGAATCCCGCTCCCGGTGGAGATCCGCCGGTAGATCACCCAGGCGAAGATCAGCGCGATGACCGCCGTGATCATGTACCCGTGCCTCAGGATCAGCCGGTTCACGTCACTTCACCTCCACCACGGGTGGAACCCGATAGGTGCCGTCGAGGACCGCCGCAGCCGGCAGGTAGGCGCGCAGCATCAGCTTGAAGCCGCCCGGGGGAGCGGGCAGCCAGTTGCGCTCATGACCGGCCGGCGGCTCGTGCTGGAGGTAGATGTCGATCGAACCATCGGTGTTCGCCGCCAGGTCGGACAGGTCGTCGAGGCTGGAACGGTCGATCGAGCTGCGGACCATGTACCCGACGGGGTCCGTCAGCGTGAGCGACCAGAACGCGTCGTTCGGGGGCAGCTGCCCCGGAGGGAAGCGCAGGACGTAGGCGCGTGAACCGCTCAACGCGCGCCCGAGCGAGTCCTTCGTCGTCGTCCAGTACGCGGCCTCTTCGAACACGTTGACCAGTGGAAGTGCCCTCGCGGAGGCCGCCCGGACAAGGACGCCGTTGCCGGGCCGCCCACAGGCACGGATCGACTTCCAGCCATCGACGGTCGTCGTGACCGATCTGGCGACGACGGTCAGGACGAGCGTCGCCGTGAAGAACGCCAGTGCGCCGCCGATGATCACGCCCTGCACGACCCCGGAGTGTGCGACCCACGCGATGAACCCCGACATGGCGGTCACGCTAGCGCTGCCCCGGGGCCTCGCCGTGGTTCCCGCTCCGCGCAGGATCTGGTGTTCGTCTCATGGTGAGCGTATGCTCATGAACATGCGCTCACGAAAAGATCGACGCCATGACTGATGTCTCCGTGCGCGGCCTGACCAAGCGGTTCGGGCCGGTTCTCGCCGTCGACGACCTGTCCTTCGACGCCCCGTCCGGTCAGGTGACCGGCTTCCTCGGTGCCAACGGCGCCGGCAAGACGACGACCATGCGGATGGCTCTGGGCCTGATCCGGCCCACCGCGGGCGAGGCCCTGTTCGGGGGCCGCCCCTACACCCGGCTCGCCCACCCGAGACGGGAGGTCGGCGCGGTCATCGAGGCCTCGGCCGCGCACCCGGGCCGTCGAGGGCGCGACCACCTGCGGATCCTCGCGCGCCCGGCGGGTGTCGGCGACGGGCGGGTCGACGAGGTGCTCGACCTCGTCGGCCTGACCGACGCGGCGCAGCGACGGGTGGGTGGCTACTCCCTCGGGATGCGCCAGCGACTCGCGCTGGCAGGGGCGCTGCTCGGAGACCCTGCGGTGCTGGTGCTCGACGAGCCGGCGAACGGCCTCGATCCGGCCGGCATGGCGTGGCTGCGCCGCCTGCTCCGCGACCTGGCCGCGGAGGGTCGGACCGTCGTCCTGTCGAGCCACGTGCTGGCGGAGGTCGAGCAGACCGTCGACGGCGTGGCGATCCTCGACGAGGGGCGGCTCCTCTACGCCGGACCGCTCGCCGACCTCGATGGCCCGCTCGAGTCCGCGTTCCTCAACCTGACCGCTCGCAACTGAGAGGCCTCGCGATGTTCGCCACCGAACTGCTCAAGCTGCGCACGATGCGCAGCCCCCTCCTCCTGCTCGCCGGTGCCCAGCTGGTGATCATCGCCGGCGCCAGCGGCCTCTTCGTCAGCGGGGCGGACCCCACCGACCCGCAGACGGTCCGCCGGGCCGTGGCTCACGCCGGCCTCGTGTCGCTCTTCTCGCTCGTCCTCGGCATCCTCGGCATGGCCGGCGAGTACCGGCACCGGACCATCACGGACACCTTCCTGTCGACGCCGACGCGCGCCCGGGTCGTCTGGGGGAAGCTCGGCGTCTACACCCTCGCGGGTGCGGTGTTCGGGGCGGTCGGTGCGGTCGTCGCCACCGCCACCACCGCGGTGTGGCTCGCGGCCAAGGGCGGTTCCCTCGACCTCGCGGACGCCGACCTCTGGCGCACGCTGATCGGCTGCGTCGGGTGGAACGCGGGCTTCGCAGCCGTCGGCGTCGGCCTGGGGGCGCTGGTGCGCAACCTCGTCGGCGCGGTGGCGATGGCCCTCGCCTGGCTCGCGCTCGTCGAAGGGATCGTCGGCCAGCTGCTGGGCACCGGCCTCGCTCGGTGGCTGCCCTTCGCGAGCGGCGTCGCGATGGAGGGCATCGACCGCAACGGCCTGTCGCAGGGCGGCGGCGCGCTGGTCGTCGCCGCGTACGCGCTGGTCTTCGCCCTGATCGCCGTCACGACTACCGTAAGGCGCGATGTCACCTAGACCTGCTCGAGCGCTGCGTGGCCGGGTCGGCGACGACCCGGCCGTCGCGCTGCGAGACCTGCTGATCGACACGGCGGAGCGGCTGATCGACGAGCGGACTCCGTCGTCGCTCACGACCCGGGAGATCGCCCGGGCGGCGGGCGTGTCCGACGGAGTGCTCTACAACTACTTCGCCGACAAGAACGACCTGGTCCTCACCGCGCTCGTGCGCCGGCACACGCGGACGCTCGGCGCGTACGACCTCGCGCTGCCCGAGCCGGGTGCCGGCGAGGTCGTCGAGAACCTTGCCGTGTGCGCGCGGGCGGCGATCGATCTCGTCGGCCACACACTGCCGGCGGCCGGCGCTCTGCTCACCGAGCCGGCGCTGCTCCACCGGTTCTTCGAGGAGATCCACCGCAGCCCCCTGGGCCCGGAGCGGATGGTGGCGCCGATCGCCGGGTACCTCGCGGGGGAGCAGCGGCTCGGCCGGCTCGGCACCTTCGACGCGGAGGCCGCCGCCACCCTGCTGCTCGGCTCGGCGATCATGCTCGGCCTGACGGCAGCCGTCGACGGCTCGGTCGGCGCGCAGCTCGACGCACGTCTGCTCGTCGTCGTGCGGACCCTGCTCGGCGGTCTCGCGGTGGAGCACGCGGGCTAGCCATCGCGGTTCCGATGTCAGGTGCGTAGCGTCCAGGCATGACGAACGGCGACGACGGCTCGGGCAAGAAGGCGAAGAAGGCCAAGAAGCGCGCGGGCAGAAGTTCCGACAAGATCCCCAACGACGTCTACGAGGCCGAGCTCTTCCGGTTGCAGACGGAGCTCGTCAAGCTGCAGACCTGGGTACGCGCCAGCGGGGCCCGGATCGTCGTGGTCTTCGAGGGACGTGACGCGGCCGGCAAGGGCGGCACCATCAAGCGGTTCACCCAGTATCTGAGCCCCCGCACCGCGCGCATCGCGGCCCTGCCGACGCCGACCGAGCGGGAGAAGACCGAGTGGTACTACCAGCGGTTCGTCGCGCACCTGCCGGCGGCCGGCGAGATCGTCGTGTTCGACCGCTCCTGGTACAACCGCGCGGGCGTCGAGCGGGTCATGGGCTACTGCACGCCGAAGCAGTACACGGAGTTCATGCGCCAGACGCCGATCTTCGAGCAGATGCTCGTCGACGACGGGATCCTGCTGCGCAAGTACTGGTTCTCCGTGTCGGACGGTGAGCAGCTGCGGCGGTTCAAGTCGCGGCTGTCGGACCCGCTGCGGCAGTGGAAGCTCTCGACCACCGACCTGGAGTCGATCTCCAAGTGGGAGGACTACTCGCGTGCGAAGGACGAGATGCTCGTGCACACCGACGTGCCGGCCTCGCCGTGGTTCATCGTCGAGTCGGAGATCAAGAAGCATGCGCGGCTCAACATGATCAGCCACTTCCTCGGGTCGATCCCGTACGCCGACGTGCCGCAGCCGAAGATCGCGCTCCCGGACCGGCCCTCGCCGAGCACCGGATACATCCGGCCGCCACGGGAGCTCTCGACGTACGTACCCGACCACGTCGCCCAGCTCATGGGCGACAAGGAAGTCCATTTCTGAGCCAGAGCCATGGTGCCGGGAGGCCACGATGCACAACCGCACGCTCGGTCAGGGGCTCCAGGTCTCCGCGATCGGCCTCGGCGCCATGGGGATGTCGCAGAGCTACGGCCCCAACCCCGGCGGGCGCGACGAGATGGTCGCGGTGCTGCGGGGCGCGGTCGACCTCGGCGTCACGTTCTTCGACACCGCGGAGGTCTACGGCCCCTACGTGAACGAGGAGCTCGTCGGCGAGGCGCTCGAGCCCCTCCGCGACCAGGTCGTCATCGCGACGAAGTTCGGCTGGGACATCCGGGACGGAAGATCGGTGGGGCTCGACTCCCGGCCCGAGCAGATCCGCGCCGTCGCCGACGCCTCGCTGCGCCGGCTGCGCACCGACGTGATCGACCTCTTCTACCAGCACCGCGTCGACCCGGCCGTGCCGATCGAGGACGTCGCGGGGACGGTCGGCGAGCTCGTCGCCGCCGGGAAGGTGCGGCACTTCGGCCTCTCGGAGGCCGGTGCGGACACCATCCGGCGGGCCCACGCCGTCCATCCCGTCACCGCGGTGCAGTCCGAGTACTCGCTCTGGACGCGCGACCCGGAGCCCGAGGTGCTGCCCACGTGCGCGGCGCTCGGCATCGGGTTCGTCCCGTTCAGCCCCCTCGGCAAGGGCTTCCTCACCGGCACCGTGTCGTCGTCCACCGAGTTCGCCGCCGGTGACATCCGCACGACGATCCCGCGGTTCACCGCCGAGAACCGCAACGCCAACGAGGCCCTCGTCGCGCGCGTGCGTGAGCTGGCGGAGGCCAAGGGGGCCACGCCGGGGCAGGTCGCGCTCGCGTGGCTGCTGGCCCAGCGCCCGTTCGTCGTGCCCATCCCCGGGACGCGGCGCCTGTCGCGGGTCGCGGAGAACGCCGGAAGCTCGCAGGTCGCGTTGTCCGCCGACGAGCGGGCGGCGCTCGACCACCTGGCCGGCGACGTCGGCGTCGTCGGGAACCGGTACAACGACACCGGCATGTCCATGGTCGGGCTGTAGGGCCCCACCGAAGCCGGGGCTCCGGCCTTGACGCGCGCGGGGCGAAGGCACCTGGTACGCACTACCCATGGCCGCGGCGTCCGACGAGCCTGTGACCACGCAGGCAGTCCCGTTCCGGGTGCCGCTGCGCCCGCTGCTCCGGTTGACGCTGCCGGCGCTCGTCGTCGGCATCGGGTGCGCGCTCACGCTGTGGGGGCTCTCGGCGCTCGCCGAGGGGCTGCAGCACGTGCTGTGGGTCGACCTGTCCGGGGCGTTCGGGCTGACGAGCGACTCGCGCCTCTGGATCGCGATCATCCTGGTCCTGACGGCGGCCCTCGTCGGGCTCGTCGTCCACTTCGCGCCCGGGCACGCGGGGCCCGACCCGGCCACCACGGGTCTCGTCGAGACACCGCTGAAGATGTCGGTGCTGCCCGGCCTCGCCGTAGCGCTGGTGCTGATGTTGGCGGGCGGCGTCTCGCTGGGACCCGAGAACCCGATCATGGCGATCAACGCGGCCCTGGTCGCGCTCCTCGGGAGCCGCATCGCGAAGGGCACGCGGGCCGAGCTCTGGGTCTCCCTGTCGACGGCGGCCACGATCGGCGCCATGTTCGGCACCCCGATCGCCGCGGCGCTGATGTTCACAGAGCTCAACGCAGGCGACCAGCGGATCCCGCTGTGGAACCGCCTCTACCCGCCGCTGCTCGCAGCCACCGCCGGGTCGCTCGTCATATCGGAGTTCACGAACCTCGACTTCCACCTCGACCTGCCGCACTACACGGACCTGCGACTCCGGGACCTGGCGATCGGCGCCGCGATCGCGCTGGTCACGGCCATGGCCGGCGTCGTTGCGGCGTACGTGTTCACGCCGCTGCACCGCGCCTTCCGGCGCATCGGGAGCCCGTTCGTGGCGATCCTGGTCGGCGGGCTCGTGCTCGCGGGCCTCGGGGCTCTTGGGGGGCCGATCACGCTGTTCAAGGGCCTCGACCAGATGAAGGAGCTGCCGGACTACATCGGGCAGCGGCCCGCCGGCTGGTTCGTAGGGATCGCGGCGATCAAGGTCGTCGCCCTGCTGGTCGCCAGCGGCTCCGGGTTCCGCGGGGGACGGATCTTCCCGGCGACCTTCGCCGGCGTTGCGTTCGGATTCGGCATCTCGGCCCTGTGGCCGGGTGTGCCCATCGGGCTCGCGGTGGCGTGCTCGACCGTCGGCATCGTCGTCGCCGCGACCCGCTCGGGCTGGCTGTCGCTCTTCCTGGCGGCCCAGATCGTCCCCGACAGGCTCCTGCTGATCCCGATCCTCATCGCGACGCTCGCGGCGTGGCTGCTCGTGACGAACCAGCCCGACCTGCGCGCGACCGACCTGGACCCCCACCCGGACCTCGCCGGGGCCGGGGTGCCACCCGAGGCGTCTTGAGGCGGCCTCACCCGCAACGAGCGACGCGACGAGTGCGGCGGCCTCACTAGCGTCGACGCGGACGTACTGGTCACCATCGAAGGAGCACCATGTCGGACGACGTCATCATGGCCGCCGCCGCTGTCACCGACGGCGCATACACCCTGCTCATCGCGGACTTCGGGGATACCGAGGTCGCGGAGGAGGCCTACGAGGCACTCAAGAAGGTGGAAGACGACGCGACCGTGAAGATCGAGGGCGCGGTCGTCGTCAAGCGCGAGGCCGAGGGCGAGGTCAAGGTCGTCACGGCGACCGACCGCAGCACCCGTCGCGGCCTGAAGTGGGGCGTCGTCGGAGGCGTCGCGCTCGGCCTGATCTTCCCGCCGTCGGTGCTCGGCAGCGCCGTGGCGCTCGGGGCGGTCGGCGCCGCGACGGGCAAGGGCCTCGAGATCCGCCGCCGCAAGGGGCTCGAGGCGGACCTCAGGGACGCCCTCGCGCCGGGCCACTCGGGGATCATCGTGCTCGTCTCCGACCCGGCCGCGGTCGAGCTCCGGAAGGCGCTCGAGAAGGCCGAGGCGATCGTCGAGAAGGCCGTCGACAAGGCCGAGGCCGTCGAGCTCAAGGCTGCGGCCGACGAGCTGGCTGCGGCCGAGGGGTAGCCCGCTCGCCGCATCCCGGGTGAAGGGCGCAGGCTTCACGCATGGGAACGCTCGATCGGTTCCACGGCGAGCTGATCCGCCCCGGCGATGCGCCGTACGACGATGCCAGGCGGCTGTGGAACGGCGCCATCGACCGCCGCCCTGCCCTCATCGCCCGGTGCGCCGACGCGGGTGACGCCGCGGTCGCGCTCGCCTACGCGCGCGAGGTCGGCGCGCCGGTGACGATCCGGGGCGGCGGGCACAACGTCGGCGGCTGGGCGCTCGCCGACGGCGGGGTGGCGATCGACTTCTCGGGGATGCGCGGGGTCGAGGTGGACGGCGAGCATCGACGCGCCCGGGTGCAGCCGGGCGCGTTGTGGGGGGACCTCGACACGGCCGCCCAGGAGCTCGGTCTGGCCGCCCCGGCGGGGATCGTCACCCACACCGGCGTCGCCGGGCTGACGCTCGGCGGCGGGTTCGGCTGGCTGAGCCGACGGTTCGGCCTGGTCAGCGACAACGTCGTCGGCGCGAACGTGACCCTGGCGAACGGCGAGCGCGTGCACGCCAGCGAGAGCGACCACCCCGACCTCTTCTGGGCCGTGCGCGGCGGCGGCGGCAACTTCGGCGTCGTGACCGAGTTCGAGTTCCGGCTGCACGACATCGGGAACCACGTCCTTGCCGGCCCGATCCTCCACCCCGCCGAGGACGCCGGCGACGTGCTGCGCTTCTACCGCGACTTCATCGAGGACGCCCCCGACGAGCTGAGCGTCTACCTCAACCTCCGCAGCGCGCCCCCGCTGGACTGGGTGCCCGACGACCTGCGCGGGAAGCCGGTGGTGATGCTGATCCCGTTCTACGTGGGCGACCCGGAGGTGGGGGAGCGGCTGCTGCGCCCGCTGCGGGAGCACGGCCGGCCCGTCGTCGACCTGGCGCAGGTCAAGCCGTACCTGGCGCACCAGTCGATGTTCGACGCCAACGTGCCGCACGGGTGGGGCTACTACTGGAAGTCGCACTACCTTCCGCCGCTCACCGACGGCGCCATCGACGTGCTGGTCGAGCGGGCGTGGCAGAAGACGTCGGCCGCCTCGTACACGATCGTGTTCCACCTGGGCGGCCAGATCGCCCGCACAGCCGCCGACGAGTCCGCCGCCAGCGGCCGGGACGCCACGCATGCCATCGTCATGAATGCCGCCTGGACCGACGGCGGGCCCGGCCACCCCGACATCGAGTGGAGCCGCGGCGCCTTCCACGCTCTGGAGCCGCACTCCACCGGCGGCGTGTACATGAACTTCCTCCACAACGACGAGGGCGACGGACGCGTGCGCGCCGCGTACGGCGGCAGCTACGAGCGGCTGGCGCGCATCAAGGCGCGGTACGACCCGGAGAACGTCTTCCACGGCAACCAGAACATCCCGCCGGTCGCGCATGGATAGGCGGGGTGGCGGGGCAGCATCGCGTCGATCGGGATACATCCGCCGTTCGTCTCGCATGTCACGAACACGCACTACAGACCCTAAATGGGGGACTTAAGGCCCTTAGGGCGTCGGAGTGCTGAACCCAGATGGTGAGTGTCCAACGACAACCACTGGAAGGCGGTTCACGATGGCGACGGTCGAACAGCAGCTGGGTCCCACTGTGGCGGGTGCGGACGTCCGGCGTGACCGGGGGAAGACGCTCTCCATCCTGTGGGTGTTCGTCACCGTCAACTACATCTACTGCGACGTGATCGCACTCATGGACCACGACTATCTGCGGCAGGTCCTGGCCGGCAGTGTCGGCGGGATGGACATGACCCCCGGGTTCCTGCTCGGTGCCTCGGTCCTCATGGAGATCCCGATGGCGATGATCCTGCTGTCATGGGTGCTTCGCCCACGCCCGAACCGGATCGCGAACCTGGTCGCGGGTTCGGTGATGACCGTCGTGCAGGTGGGCACACTGTTCGCGGGCAACGGGAACACGGCCTCGTACCTGCTGTTCAGCGCCGTGGAGATCGGCACGACAGCGTTCGTCGTCTGGTATGCGTGGACGTGGCGCCGGACCGCCGTGTCGGCCGCGTGATCGCCCGCTGAGGCGCGCTACTCGCGGCGATTGGCGCACGGATCCGGAGAGCGGCGCCGCCGAGGGTCGGCGTTCGAGGACGTTCGACCCTGTGTGGCGCCGTCGCCACCATCCATCGTCAGAGCGCGCTGTTCGTGCTGACCACGCGATGCGCGGCACGTCCAGGTGCGACCTGCACTCGGGAGCATGCGTCCATTGAGGAGGAGCCATCGTGGCCGACGGTCGCCCTGGGATCACCGAGCTTGCCCGCGGCAGACGGCTCGCGTGGGAGGAGTACGGGCACCCCGACGGTGTACCCGTCCTGTACTTCCATGGCGTGCCGAGCACGGGCCTCGACGTCGGGATGTTTGACGGTCCGCGGCTGGCCGACGAGCTCGGGATCCGGCTGTTGAGCGTCGACCGGCCCGGTTGCGGGCGGTCCGACCCGCAGCCGAAGAGGCGGCTGGTCGACTGGCCCGACGATGTGCAGGCCCTCGCCGACGGCCTCGGCCTCGAGCAGTTTGCGGTCCTCGGCTGGTCCGGCGGTGCCCCCTACGCCCTTGCCTGCGCGGAGCGGCTCGGCGACCGGGTCAGGGCCGTCGCCCTGGTCAGCGGTGTCGTCCCGTTCGGCAACCCGGGCATCGCCGCCGCGACACATCCGACGCCGCGCAGGTTCTTCCGGCTGTGCCTGACGAGCCCGCCGCTGGCCCGGCTGACGCTGCGGCTCATGAGGCTGGGCGTCGAGCGTGACCCGGCGGCATTCCTTCGACAGACCGCTGCCGCGCTTCCGCCGGTCGACAAGGAGGTTCTGGCGCGGCCATCCGTCGCGGACGCCTATCTCGGCGCCCTCTCGGCGTGCCTGAGGCCGGGGCCCGCGGGCGGACAAGCGGACACCGCGCTCGCGGTGGGCAGTTGGGGGCTGCCCCTCTCCACGCTGGTGGCATCGATCACGCTGTGGCATGGGGATCAGGACGGCGAGGCGCCCGTGATCGGTGCGCGTTGGCTCGCGGACCAGATCCCGGGCGCGCGGCTGCGCGTACTGCCCGACGAGGGTCACCTCTCGCTCATCGCGCGCCACGGTGGTCTGATCCTGAAGGAGCTCTCCTCCGTCTAGCTCATCGGCCCGCGAAGAGTGCTTGGTCGGTTGTCGTCGTGTGTGAGGACTACGTGCTAACGTCCCTGGCGATCGTGATCTACCGACAGGAGGTGAGCCCCGTGAACGCGGTAACCACAGTGGGTGCTCCCCTGCAGTCCACGATCGCGCGACTGAGGTAGTCGCCTCCGGGAGCGTCCGTCAGGCACTTCGCGAAAGGCGACTCCCATGAACGCAACACCATCTTCACCCTCGGATGCCCGTCCGACGACGGCCGGCAGCCGCCCGGTGTCCGACGAGGCTCGGCAGCAGATCGACGCCACCGGACGGATCCCCGGCGGCGAACGAGCGCTCGTCCTCGGCGGCGGCGGATCGGCCGGCAACGCGTGGCTGGTCGGCGTCCTCGCCGGTCTGTTCGACGCCGGCCTCGACGTCACGCAGGCCGACGTCATCATCGGCACCTCGGCCGGAGCGACGGCCGCGGCCCAGGTCACCGCCGCGACCCCGGCCCAGCTGCTGGCCCACATCCTCGACGCCCCGCCGCCCCCGCCGCGGACGCGCCCGGCCGGAGCCGCGGGCGTTCCGCAGCCGATGGCCGACCACATGGAGCGGACGAACCGCATCATCGCCGCGGCCGAGGACGCCGCCGCCATGCGTCGAGGGATGGGCGCGGCGGCGCTCGAGCTGGAGTCGGACGGCACCGAGGGAGCGCGGTGGCGTGCCACGGTCGCCACCCGGCTGACCGGCGGCCAGCAGTGGCCGGATCGGCTGATCCTCATCACGGCGATCGACGCCCGCACCGGCGAGCCGGTGGTCTTCGACCGCGCGAGCGGGGTCGACCTCGTGGACGCTGTCGCCGCCAGCACGTCCAACGGCTTCGGCGTCCCGCCCTACCCCATCGGGATGGAGCGGTACCTGGACGGCGGCTACCGGCGCAACGAGAACGCGGACCTCGCGGCGGGCTACCGGCGGGTGCTGGTGCTGTCGCCTCTCGGCGGCCGGACGCGGCATCCCCTGGAGTGGGGCATGCAGCTCTCGGCGCAGGTCGACGAGCTGCGGGCCGCGGGCAGCACCGTCGAGACGATCGGCCCGGACGGTCCCTCGCTCGAGGCGTTCGGCGGCAACCTCATGGATCCGTCGACGCGTGTCCCAGCCGCCCGGGCGGGCTACGACCAGGGCCGGGCGCTCGCGCCGGAGATCAGAGACTTCTGGCGCTGACGCAGGTCAGAGGCCGCTTCTCCCACCGGAGAGGCGGCCTCTGCCGTGGGGTCCACCGTCCGTCCGGCGCGTCCGCGCCTCCGCGGGGCGGTCTAGCATGCGGACCGGCCCGTGGGCCATTCGTCGTGCGAAGGGAAGTGGGATGGCGCAGCGTCCGGCCGGGATCGGCTCGGTCAAGCCCGTCGACTGGGCGTTCGACGCCACCCCGATGATCATCTACTGGGAGCTCACGACGGCGTGCGCCCTGGCCTGCCGGCACTGCCGCGCCACCGCCCAGTCGGAGCCGGCGCCCGGCGAGCTCACGCACGACGAGGCGCTGCGCGTCCTCGATCAGATCGCCGACTTCGGCCAACCCGCGCCGCACGTGATCTTCACCGGCGGCGACCCGCTGCGTCGGTTCGACCTCGACGAGCTGATCACCGAGGCGGGCAGGCGCGGCCTCGGCGTCTCGCTGTCCCCTGCGGTCACGCCGCTGCTGTCCAAGCAGCGCCTGGCGGACCTCAGGGGCCTCGGCGTGCAGGTCGTCTCGCTGTCGCTCGACGGCTCCACCGCCGAGCGCCACGACGGCATCCGCCAGGTCACCGGCACCTTCGATGCGACGATGCAGGCGTTGGCCGACGCCAACGCGGTGGGCATGCCGGCGCAGATCAACACCCTGGTGACCGACGAGACCGCGGCCGACCTCGACGCCGTCTACGAGCTGCTCTGCCAGTACCACGTGATGCAGTGGAGCCTCTTCTTCCTCATCTCGGTGGGCCGCGGCGCCCAGCTGCGCGAGCTCAGCCCCGGCGACGCCGAGCGCACGCTCATCGCGTGGGGGAAGAAGGCGCGGACGGCGCCGTTCCGCATCAAGACCACCGAGGCGATGCAGTACCGGCGCATCAACGCCCAGGCGTTGTTGCGGGCGGGGATGACCCGCGACGAGATCGAGAACGGCCCGATGTCCCGCGGCTATGGCGTCCGCGACGGCAACGGCGTCGTCTTCGTCTCGCACACCGGCGAGGTCTTCCCCTCCGGCTTCCTCCCGGTGACGGTGGGCAACGTCAAGGAGAGGTCGATCGTCGAGCTGTACCGCGACACCGACCTCATGCGTGCGCTGCGCCGTCCCGAGGAGTTCACCGGCCGCTGCGGCGCCTGCGAGTTCAACCGCTGGTGCGGAGGCTCTCGCTCCCGCGCGTACGTCTGGACCGGGGACCCGCTCGCGTCCGACCCGCTGTGCCCGTACACGCCCGCGTCGCTCCGTCGTCGGGGACCCGACCTCGGCGCGGCCTGAGTGATGGCGTCGCAGAACGCCCCGCGCCTGGTCGTCGTGGGCGGAGGCATCACCGGCCTGGCCGCCGCCTGGCAGGGTGCCCGACGAGGCGCGCACGTCACCCTCGTCGAGGCCGACGACCGCCTCGGGGGCAAGGTCGGGACGACCCGTCGCGGCGGCTTCGTCATCGAGGAGGGGCCCGACTCGTACGTCGCCTACAGGCCCGCCGCCGCGCAGCTCATCGAGGAGCTGGGACTGTCGGACCAGGTGATCTCTCCGTCACCAGGCCGCCGGGTGAGCCTGCTGTCGCGGGGCCGGCTGCGGCCGATGCCGGACGGCATGGGGATGGTGCTCCCCACCCGCCTGTGGCCCTTCGTCACGACGACGGTCCTGTCCTGGCCCGACAAGCTGCGGGCCGCGCTCGACCTGGTGATCCCGCGGCGGCTCCCCGACAGCGACGTGGCGATCGGCACGTTCCTGCGCGCGCGGCTCGGCGGCGGGATCGTGCGGCGGTTCGCGGACCCGATGGTCGGCGGGATCTACGGCGCGGACATCGACGAGCTGAGCCTGGACGCCGTCCTGCCGTCGCTGCGCGAGAACGAGCGCGACCACCGCTCCCTGATGATCGCTTCGCTGAGGTCGGGAGCGCCGGCCCGCAAGCGTGCCGGCGCGGCGGTGCGCGGCCCCGGATCATCACCGTTCCGGACACTGACCGGCGGGCTGGGCCAGCTCGTCGACGTGCTGGGGGAGCGGCTGCGAGCCGAGGGCGTCGAGATCCTCGCCGGGACCAGGGTCGAGGCGCTCGACGAGCGCGGCGTGCGCCTGTCCGACGGGCGGCCGCTCGACGCCGACGCCCTCGTCCTCGCCGGCGGAGCCGCCGACTCGGCCCGCCTGCTGCGCGCGCACGTGCCCGTGGCCGCCGACACGCTGGAGAAGATCCCGCTGGCCTCCACCACGGTGGTCACGCTCGCCTGGCCGGAGTCCGCCTTCGCCGCGGTCCCCAGCTCGCAGGGCTGGCTGCAGGCCGACCCCGGACCCTTCAGCGGGCTGACCGTCAGCTCGGTGAAGTTCGCCGGCCGCGCGCCGGAGGGCATGGTGCTGGCGCGGATCTTCGTGCCGGACAAGCGGGGCCCGCTGACGGACGCGGACGACGACGAGGTCACCGCGGCGACGCTCACGCACGTGCGCCCGCTGCTGAGGGTCACCGACGATCCCGCGTTCGTCCACATCACGCGGTGGCACGCGACGATGCCCAAGTACACCGTCGGCCACCTCGAGCGGGTGGCCGTCGTCGACGACGCCCTGGCGACGTATCGACCCACGTGGGCGGTCGCCGGCAGCGCGTTGCACGGAGTCGGCGTGCCCGACTGCATCGCCGACGGCCGCAAGCAGGCCGACGCGGTCCTGGACGCCCTCACCCGCCGCTGAGCGTGTACCGGGACCGTCACGGCCCCGTGTGTGCTGCCAGCCAGTCGACGAACGGGCGCAGCCGGCGCCAGTCGGCCCGCACCCGGCCCAGCACGTCCGGGCTGGCCAGCCCCTCGACCCCGTAGCTGCGGCCGAGGAACAGCTGCTTGTACCGCAGCAGGTCGATCCGAGGGTGGTCGGCCGAGTAGCCGCGCGGGGCGGTCTTGACCTGGTCGCCGCCGATCTGCCACCCATCGGCGGCGTACTGGGCGAGGAGCCGCTGGAAGGGCGCGCCCGTCGCCTCGTCGGCGAACGCCTCCCGGATGGCGGCGAGCTGCTCGGGGCTGGCCTCGTAGAACCCGGCGCCGACGTCCACCCCCGCCGCGGAGATCCCGACGTGCCACCCGGTGGCGGCGCCGGCGTGGACCACGGCGCTCTGGTACGTCTTGTAGGGCGTCTTGTCCTTGGAGAACCGGACGTCGCGGTACGGCCGGAACACCTTGGCCTCACCGAACTCCGGCTCGAGCGCCTCGGTCAGCGCCAGCATCGGCGCCAGCACGTCGTCGTCGTAGACGCGCCGGTGCGCCTCCCAGAACGCCTTGGTGTTGTCGCGCTCCAGGTCCTCGTAGAAGTCCAGCGCCGCATCAGGGAACCCCGCGAAGTCGCCCACGCGGTCAGCGTAGGTCGGGTGCCGGGCGCGGGCCCGACGACCGCAGGCCCAACAGCCGTCGACGGCCTGAGCAGGAGTTTCGGATCGGCGTGCGCCGCGGATGTGGGACCGTCGTGCCGTGACGCAAGGAAGCGCCGTCAGGACACGTCGATTCGTCGTCCGCATCGCCGCGCAGTGCGTGCTGGCGATCGCCGTCGTGATCGGCGTGAGCTGGGCGGCCATCGCCTGGAGCACCCCGGTCTACGACGGCGCCGGAGAGCTGTGCGCGAGCGCGTGGCACTTCCACCCGGGTTCGGGCTACCTGGTCAAGGGCGGTGACCTGAGCGACGAGCAGCGCACCGCGATCACCCGCGAGTGCGATCCGCATGGCGCAGGCCCGTGGCGCACCGGTTGGCTGGCCCTCGGCGGCGGCGTGGTGGTCGCGGCGGCGTGCACGGCCGTGCTGGTGGTGACCCGTGGCCGCCAGTCGCTCGACGCCTCTCGATAATGGCCTCATGTCGTCTCTGGGGATCGAGTTCCTGCTGGTCGGCGGGCCGACGCTGCTCATGCGAGTCGGCGGCGTCGCGGTGCTCGTGGACCCGACGTTCGACCCGCCGGGTGTCTACGAGGGTGGCAAGCCGCTGACGAAGGTGCTCGGCCCCGCCGTCGGCCCCGACGAGCTGGGCCCCGTGGACCTCGTGCTCCTGTCGCACGACCAGCACCCCGACAACCTCGACCACTCGGGCCGGACGTTCCTGGAGCGCGTGCCCGTGGTGCTGTCGACGCCGGCGGCCGCCGAGCGGATCGACGCCGTCACCGGCATCCAGACGTGGGAGCGGGCGACGGTCGGCCCGCTCACGGTCACCGCGCTGCCCGCGCGGCACGGCCCGGAGGGCGCCGAGGTGGTGGCCGGCCAGGTCATGGGCTTCCTCGTCACCGGGGAGGGCGTGCCGAGCGTCTACGTCGCAGGCGACAACGCGGGCGTCGACATCGTGCGGCAGATCGCCGATCGCGTCGGCACCGTGGACGTCGCCGTGCTCTTCGTCGGAGCCGCGAACGTCGGACGCTTCGGCGACGAGCCCATGACCCTCACGGGCGAGCGCGCGGCGGAGGCGGCGCAGATCCTCGGCGCCGGGATCGTCGTCCCGGTCCACGCCGAGGGGTGGGCGCACTTCACGGAGGGGATCCCGGAGGTCGTGGCGGCGTTCGACGAGATCGGCCTGGTGGATCGCCTGCGCATCCTGACCCCCGGCGAGCGCACCGTCCTGTAGGCGTCACTGCGGGTACGGCGTCCGGCCCTCCGCGAGGCGTCCGACGAGCGTGGCGATCCTTCCTGCGCGCGCCGCCGGGCTCGCGGTCGTCACGCGGTGGATCACCGCGTAGCGGTTGACGGCCGTCAGGCGCGCGAAGAGCTCGGCGGCGGCGGGGGAGGCCGCG
>Ga0207835_1000094_pt1 | contig 29952 bp, 55 predicted proteins | sample LuqExpMetagenom8_FD_187766 | JGI IMG/M metagenome (GOLD analysis project Ga0207835, IMG submission 187766) | Tropical forest soil microbial communities from Luquillo Experimental Forest, Puerto Rico - Sample 8 (SPAdes) | ecosystem: Environmental > Terrestrial > Soil > Tropical forest ... | reverse complement strand
GAGATCAACCTTCCCAGCCAGTATTTTGGGGCGCTGCGGTACAATCTGGGATGCAGGGTTCGTCCCATGTATCAGATCCCACCCGATCCGTCTTTGGTCGGGCTGGCCGTGGATAGTCTCAGCGTCATCCGCAATATGAATGCGGCAGTTCCCCGCCTCAGAATGCCGGTAGGCCTCGGCAGGGGCGCGAAATACAATATATTCTCGGACAGTAATTACTAGTACAAAACCAATGTCTTAGTGGATATTTGTATGCTAGTTTCTCCGCGAATAGGGAGAGACGGCATGACTGCAAGAGTAGAACTTCAAGGCAAGAAATTTGGCCGTTGGACTGTGCTTCGTTACGCACGAAGTCGTCGCGGTGCGGCCATGTGGGTCTGCAAGTGTAAGTGTGGTGTAGAGCGGGAGATCCCAACAGGAAATCTGCGGTCTGGAGGCTCAACATCATGCGGTTGTTTTCAGAGGGAGGTGACTTCCAAGAGAGCAACTAAGCATAAGCAGTCTTTCCATCCGATATATCGATGTTGGGTTGGGATGAAGGACCGGTGTTCGAACAAAAGCACCATGTGCTTCAAAGATTATGGCGGTAGAGGCATCAAGGTCTGCGACCGCTGGTTGGCTGACTTCTGGAATTTCTGGGATGACATGGCGCCGGGATGGCGACCCAATCTCTCCATTGATCGAATTGATGTAAACGGCAACTACGAGCCTGGAAACTGCCGCTGGGCCACTCAATCTGAGCAGATGCGCAACACGCGCAATTGCAAAATAATTGAAACTCCTTTGGGAAAAATGACGCTTGCAGAAGCTGCGGAACGCAGTGGGCTAAGCGTCACAACGATAAAATATCGCGTTTTCAGCAACTGGCCGAAAGACCTTTTGCTTGATCCAACACGTCGCCGGAGATGGTGGCGCAATGTGAATTAGCCTCGTCCTTTGCGGGTCTGGGAGGGGCTAAATCCCTCTCGACCCTGAAAGGACTCCCTCATGGCCGCTATTCTCTCGCAACTTCTGGGCTATCGCCTTTTCCCTGGCGAACTCATGAACCAGATCATCACCGTCTGCAACAACTTGACCGGCAACGGCACGCCGCAAAGCACGACCGCCAGCAATCTCTCCTTTACCGGCACGCTGACTGGCTCGCCTCAGCTAATCCAGCTCACCACGGGCACCACGCAGGGCACCGCGACGGCCATCACCAAATCGACGGCCATCATCACTGCGGTTGCCACCTCCTCCACCCATGGCGTTCGCCTTCCGACTGCCGCGACAGGTTTGATTGTCCGGGTTCTGTCCGTAGCCACGACCTTCAGCGCCAAGGTCTATCCGGCGACGAACGGCAAAATCGGTGGCGCCTCTACGAATGCCGCTGACACAACGCTCCTGGTCAAGAACAAGGGCAATATCTATGTTGCCGTCAACACCACCCTTTGGGCGGTGATGCGTGGGGCATAACACTCCGATTGTTGGTGCTGGGGAGGAAATAGCCCCCGGCACCATCATCGAAGGTTTCGAGATCGTCACGCCTCTCAATGACGAAATCTGCCGAAGCCATATCGACATCAATCTGAAGCGCGGCTTGAAAGAAGCGGTAAGGCGCAGAACCTTGCATATCGTGGCGGCTGGTCCTAGCGCGCGATTGGCCGGGAACTACATCTCAAGTCTTCCGACACTGGCGCTTAATTCCAGCCTGAAGCTGTTTACAGACTGGGGAATTGCTCCCACCTATTGGGCCTGCTGCGATCCGCAAGAATTGGTGGCGGATTTCCTTCCCGATAATCCCTCTCGGGAAACCATCTATTTCGTAGCCTCCAAATGCCATCCTCGGGTGTTTGAGAAGCTCAAGGGCTGCGATGTGCGGATTTGGCATCTGCGGGACTATCCCGCCGATGGCCGTTCCAGGATCGCGCTTTGCTCGACAGTAACGTTATCGGCCTCATGGCTGATGCACCGGCTTGGCTACACGGATTTCGAGTATTGGGGATGGGACGGCTGTTTCATTGACGGCAAGCACCACGCCACTGTGGACGATGATTGGTCTGGTGTGGAAGTCCTGCATCTCAATTACGGGGGCACCATTGAGGGCGAAGAAGTGATTGGCGGCCGGGTTTTTTCCACCACCAGAAGCTGGGCATCTGAGGCCAAGGATGCGGAACAGTTCTTCATGCTTGCCGAATATTTCGACATCGGACTTACTATCCATGGTGACGGGATGTTCGCCTGCGCCCACAAATTCAGCCACGGAGAAAAGGGGTGAGACTGGCGCTTACCCAAGGTGCCTATGAAGCCCGCGCCTTGATTGCCGATGCACAAAAATGCGTGAACCTCTATGCGGAGAAAAATCCGGACGATAGCCCGTTCCCGGAGACCTATTACCCCACGCCTGGAACACCCATTTGGGACACGGCTCCGGTAGCAGGTGAGGTCAGGGCGCAGTACACCGCGTCAAACGGCAATCTCTATATCGTGGTGGATGACACCGCTTATTACGTAAACGCGGGTGTCTGGACGGTTCTGGGAACGCTTACAACATCCTCAGGCCTTGTCTCGATCAAGGACAATACCCTTGTCGCGGTGATTGTGGATGGCACCTCTTTTGCCTTCTGCATCAAGCTGTCGGACAATTCGTGGAACTCGGTATCGGCCACGAACTTCTACGCCTGCGATGTGGTTGATTATCTCGATACCTATCTGATCTTCAACCGTAAGGGCACCAATCAGTTCTTTTTCAGCCTGTCGAATGCGGACTACGCGATGTTTGTCGGTGGGACCGCTTTTGATCCCCTCGACATCGCGGCCAAGACCGGAGGCAATGACAATATCGTTGGGCTCAAGGTCATGCATCGCGAACTGTGGTTGCTCGGGGAGTGGACCTCCGAGGTCTGGTTCGATGCCGGCGCCCAGGATTTTGCCTTCCAGGCCATGCCTGGCGCTTTCGTGGAGCATGGCTGCACCGCTGTAGGCTCGATAGCCAAATATGATCTGGGTGTCTATTGGCTGGGTCAGGATGCCATGGGCGCCAATGTGGTATTCGAGGGCGCTCAATACCGGGCAAGAACCATATCGACAAAGGCCATTGATCGCGAGATTGCGACCTATGCCAATACTTCGGACGCGCTCGGCTTCACCTATCTTCAGGAAGGCCATGTTTTCTATGTCCTGGTATTTCCCTCGGCCAATGTCACTTGGGTTTATGACATCGGGGAGGAAAAATGGCATCGGCGCTGCTGGTCTGATGACAATGGCATCTTGAACCGCTGGCGGGCCAATTGTTTCACCACCTATCAGGGCAAACTCCTGGTAGGGGATTTCGAGAACGGCAACATCTATTACCTCGATCTCGATACCTACCTGGACAGCTACGATGGGACAGATGGAGACCCCGTGGTTCGGGTGCGGTCCTTCCCGCATACCACGGATGAAAACGACCGCCTGATACACAAGAACTTCCTGCTCGCCATGGAAGTGGGCAACAAGATGACCACGGCGACGAATGACAATGATTATGTTTCTCTCAGATGGTCGGACAATGCCGGAAAGTCCTATGGGGAAGCGGTTCTTCAGACCCTGGGCGAAACCGGCAATTACATTGCCTCCATGCAGTGGAACCGGTTGGGCCTCGCGCGTGACCGCGTATATGAAGTGTCCTGGTCCGCCCCTGTAAAGACCTCCATTCAGGGCGCTTATCTTGAAGTGATAAAGGCCGCTTCGTGAGTTCTCCGGGAAACCCCAACAGCCAGGGCTTTCCGCAGACGAATGCTCCGGTTGTGGACCCCAGCCGGAATTTCCAGTGGACCACATTCTGGCTGCGTTTCATGATGAGCCTGTGGGCTCGCACGGGCGCGGCGTCGGGAAGCGGCGTTGTCTATACGGGTATCATAAGCGCTTACGGGGCCGCTACGGTGCCGCTGGGATGGCTTCCTTGTGATGGAGCAGCCGTAGACAGGCTTACTTATGCGGCATTGTTTTCCGTCATTGGAACCACATGGGGGCCTGGAGATGGTTCAACCACCTTCAATGTTCCGGACCTGACAGATCGGTTTGCACTGGGCGCTGGTGTTGCATCTCTAGGCACGACCGGGGGCACAGACAGCGTAACGCTTACGACAAGCGAACTTCCCGCTCACAGCCATACCATTACCGACCCTGGCCATGCTCATACGACGCTGGCAACGGCCTCGACCAATACGACCGGCACAGATCCCGGCGATGTCACGACTGGCGGCATGACGGGATCAGCCACCACCGGCATCACGGGGACCAACAGTGCCGGTTCCGGCAATCCGTTTTCCATCATGCCGCCTTATGCGGCAGTTATCTGGATGATCAAGGCATAATGAGAAATTTCCTGAAGATTGCAGAAGGGCAGGACACCATGCCGCTTCTTCTGGCTTTATCCTCCAATCAAGACCTCTGGAACCAGTACAAGGTCCGCACCACCAAGGAAGGCCCCTTATCCGTTCACAAGGCAGTAGACGATATTGTTCTGCGATATGCGCCATACACGCAGGGCGAAGATTTCATGGACAAGATTTGTTCCAACATCCACTGCGTCGATTATCCGGCATGGCATAAGCTTCCGGAGGCGCATCATTTCATCTTCGGCGTCATGGCCAGAGTGAAAGGGGTTCATCTCGGGCGCGTGATGATTTCTCGTGTTCCTCCCGGAGGCTCAATCCCGGAGCATTCAGATCGCATTGGGCCTGCCGAGGAAGCCTTTCCGGACCGAGTTCCTCCAGCGCTCTATTACGAGCGCTATCATGTGGTTTTGCAGAGTGGGCCGGGAACGGTTTTCCGCTGCGGGGATGAAGAAGTCTACATGGCCACCGGGGAGGTCTGGTGGTTCGATAATCAGATAATCCATTCCGTGCAGAACAATTCGGCAGTGGACCGCCTGCATCTCGTCATGGATATTCGGACCAAGCATGACAATTACGTTCCACAGTGAAAGCTGGGACGCCTATTACAACGATCCTGACCGCGAAAGGCTCTGGGTAGAGCATTACTCCGAGTTCGTGCCGGCGCACGAAAACAAAATGCCGATAGGGCCTGATTGCAAAGCATATCAGGCACTGGCGAATGCCGGGGCTCTGGAAATAATCACGGCACGAAAGGCCGGGAGAATGATTGGCTACTGCCTCATCGTATGCAGGCGTCATATCCACTATGACGCGCTTTGTGCCTTTGAAGATTCCTACTTCGTAACCAAATCTGAACGCCTTGGATCGGTCGGAACAAGGCTCATCAAGCGCGCTTTGGAGGTCTGCGAGGCGCGGGGATGTGTGCGGGCCTACTGGATGACCAAAGAGTTTAATTCAATTGGAAAGCTGTTTGAGCGGATGGGAATGCAAAAGATCGATTCCGTCTATGCCGTGTGGCTAGGAGCGTAACATGGGTATTGGTGCAGCCATTATTGGTTCCACAGCGTTGAGCGCAGGAGTGAATGCCTTTACATCGAGTCAAGCATCTGGCGCACAATCGGATGCAGCCAATGCTGCTGCTCAGACGCAACGCGATATTTATGCTTCCAATAAGGCAATGCTGCAGCCCTGGAATGATCAGGGGTTTGCCGGTTATGGCACTTTGCGGGATTTGCTTGGCCTGGGCGGAAACTCTTCGACTATGCAAAGCACATTGGAGAGTCTTCCCGGCTATCAGTTCACGCTCAATCAGGGTTTGAAGTCCGTTCAAAATGGGGCCGCTGCGCGTGGATTGGCAAATTCTGGGGCCGCCCTAAAGGGCGCGGCTGGCTATGCAACAGGATTGGCAAACTCAAATTACGGGGCTTATGTAAATCAGCTCTCCAATTATGCGGGTATGGGCTTGAACGCCGCAGATGCGCTGGCCGGCGTTGGTACCCAAGCCGGTACTGGTATTGCAGGAAGCCAAATTGCAGCAGGTAATGCAGCGGCGGCCGGTTATAATGGTATTGGCAATTCCATCAGTAACGCAGCCGGGTCTCTTCCACTTGCCGCCCTTCTGAACAACGGTGCATTTGGTGGTGGTGCCGCAGGCCAGAGCAGCGGTCCCCTATTTGGATGGACATGATGCCAGACATCGATACGAGTACCTATCCCAAAGCTAATAATACAAGTCCGCTAAAGACTTTCAGTGATTTTGCCACGCTGCAAAACACACTGAACCAGAACAAACTGTTCCAGCAGCAATACAACACCAACCTGGCCGTCTCGAATATCTACAAGCAGGCGATGAATCCTGACGGGACTATCGATCAGGCCAAGTTGTCTGCGCTTTTGGCCTCCGATCCCAATGCCTCTTATGGACTTCCCCAGGCCTATCAGCAGTCCCAGGAAGCGCGGGCGCGCAATATCGGTATCGATACCGCTCAACTGGAAAACCAGCGCAAACACTGGGACGCGGTGGGGTCTTTTATCTCGCCCCTGCTTTCGTTGGGAAACAAGGCAACTTCCGGCGATGTTGCGCATCAACTGGCAGCGGCTACCACGGCAGGACTGGCATCACCCGAAGAGGCCTCAAAGGTCTGGGCGACCCTTCCCAGAACCCCGGATGGGCGCATTGATGAAACCAAAATTCCATCCTGGTCCCAGCAGATGATGCTGAACCTGATGGATCGGCAATCTGCCCTAAATGCCACCAATCCGGCCCCTACGATTGTCAATACCGGACAATCTCAAATCCCGATGCGGCTGCCGCAGATCGGCGCACCATCCTTGGCCGGTCCCGGCATCCAGAACGAACTGCCTCCCACCACACAGCGCTACAATCCGCAAACCCGCCAGATGGAGTTTGTCGGGCCTACAGGTGGTGGCGGACAGGGCGGTGGCAATCCTTCGCAAGGCGGTGGAGCGCCAATGGGTGGGGGCGGCGGCGGTATGGCTGCTGCGCCTCCCTTGGGTGCGCCCGAGGCGGCATCTGTTGATGCGCACGCAAGCGCTCAACAGGGCACGGAATTACAGCGGCGTTCGGATCGAGTGAATGATACCAAAGCCATTCTCGGAAATCTGGAAGGCGAATTAAATACCCCTGGTTTCAATACTGGACCAGGCACCAAAAGCATGGCCGATTGGGCAAAATTCATGAATACCCAGTTTGGCATGAATATCCGCGTTGAAGGCCTTGCCGCCCGCGAACAATTCAACAAACTGGCCGGGATGTTGGCACAATCCCAATTCCAAGCTCTTGGAGGTACGGGTACCGATGCCAAGTTGGATGCAACAACGCTTACCAGCCCTAATTCTGAATTATCCAAATTGGGCAATAAAGGCATCATTGCATTGCTAAAAGGAAATGAGGATGCAATTGCTGCCAAAAACCAAGCGTGGCAGGCGTTCAAACAACAGAACGGCCCCCAGTCTTATGGGCAATTCTCGACTGAGTTCAACAAGTCCTACGATCCCCGCGTGTTCCAGTCTCAATATCTGACGCCGGATGATCGCAAGAAAATGCTCTCTGGCATGACCAAGAACGAGCAAAAGGGCTTTCTCAATTCCTACCGCACGGCGCTGAACAATGGCTGGGTACAACTCCCCGGACAATGATCCGACCGGCTATCTGACGGGGATCATTGGTTCGCCGCTGACTCTGACAAGCGGGTTCCGGGATGCACAGCGCAATGCCTTGGTGGGCGGGATACCCAACTCTGCGCATCTGACGCCGGGTCAGGCCTATGATTTTGTCCCCAAGGGCATTAGCACGGCAGAGGCAGTTAATCGTTTCTCCAAAGTCAATGTCCCGTTCGATCAGCTCATAGACGAGGGCGATCATGTCCACGTCTCTTTCGCACCAACCAGCAGGCGACAGGTAATTCGTTTCAAGATGGCACAATCCGGTATTTCCGATGATGATCTGTTGAAGGCCTTGACTGGGCAGGGAAGTGCGCCAGCCAGGGCTGCCGCCCCACAGACTCAGCAAGGCCCGTCAGACGATCAATTGCTGGCGGCGTTGACGGGTGAAGCCCCGAAAGGATCGAGTCCTGCCGCTTCCGTAGCGGCTCCAGCAGGACCGTCCAAACCGACCGGCTCGACCCTAGCTGACATGATCCGTTCGCTACCTGGAGGGTTGGTCAAGGGCGTGTCCGCAGTTGCAGGGCTTCCGGGTGATGTTAATTCCTTGCTGGACGCAGGAGCCAACGCCCTGACAGGCGCCAATATCTCCACCAACCAGCTTCCGACTTCAGCCGGTATCGCCAATACCGTGGCTAAGCCCTTCGGTGGTTTCTATGAACCCCAGACGGTTCCTGGGAAATTCACCGACACAATCGCTCAGTTTGCTCCAGCCGCCTTGGCTCCCGGCAATGCCCTCTTGCGCGCTGCCCGTGTAGCCGTGCCTGGCGCAGCCTCGGAAGCAGCGGGCCAGCTTACTGAAGGTCAGCCAATAGAGCCTGTAGCCCGGTTTGCCGGTGCATTGGCAGGAGGTGGCGCATTGGGAGCGGTAAAGCACGCCATTGAAAATCCCAAGCCGCAAATTCCATCCACAGCCGATATCAAGGCTGCGGCCACAGCCGCCTATAAGCGTGCCGAACAGGCCGGCGTGGTGATTAAGGATAGTGCCGTCAAAGGCTTGGCCAATGACATCAACCAAGCCGTGACTGAGGCGGGTATTGATCCGACATTGCACCCCAAGGCTACCGCTGCGGTCAAGAGGCTGCTAGATTCCAAGGGAGACATTTCCCTCAAGCAGATGGACATCCTGCGCCGCGTGGCCAATGGCGCCGCAGGCAGCATGGACAAAGACGAGAGCCGCATTGCTCACATCATTCTGGATCATATTGATGACTTTGTTGAAAATCTCGGGGCTGGCCATGTCCGTGCGGGGGATACCGAAGCCGCCACTACAGCCATCAAAGAAGCCCGAGGCCTCTGGGCCAAACAGGCAAAATCCAGCGTCCTAGACGAACTCAGTAACCGGGCCAAAAACCGCGCCGAAGTGGTTGGCGGATCTGGTCTGGAAAACGCTCTGAGAGTGGAGTTTCGCCAGCTCGCCCAAAATCCCAAACGCATGGCTCGGTTTTCCGCTGACGAGCAAGACGCCATTCGGCAAGTCGCACGGGGCGGACCCGTTGGCAATCTGGCGCGCACGGTCGGAAAACTCGCCCCCACCAATCTCATGGCGATCCTGGGTGAGATGGGGGCTATTCATCTCGATCCCAAAGCCCTGGCGCTTCCCGTCGCCGGCACGCTTGGGCGCATGATTGCCACACAAGCCACAAAGCGTAATGCGCTTGCTGCATCTGAATTGGTGCGCGCCAGCGGCAATAAAATCCCGCAGGCGCCAGCCTTCACGCCTGAAATGCTCACCGCGATTTTTGCCAAGAAAAATCCGCAAGAGCAGCAGAACAATCTCGTCCCAAGTTTCGCGCAGTAGCGCGAAAGACTGATCTCATAACCAAAGCACGGAACACGATTCCTTGACCGCTACTCTATTGCCAAATGCGAAACAACAATTCGTGGATTTGAATGGGCGGCCCCTCGTCGCCGGCCTCGTATATTTCTATCAGGCCAACACCTTGATCCCCAAGGATACCTGGCAGGATTCCGCCCAAACTGTGCTTAATACCAACCCGGTGGTCCTCGATAGTCGGGGGCAGGCCACCATCTACGGGTCCGGCAATTATCGGCAAGTCCTGACCGATGCACGCGGCAACACCATCTGGGATGGAGACACCACCGGATGACAGCCGCGATACTTCCTAATGGCAAACGTCAGTTCATCGACATCAATGGCAGGCCTCTCGTAGGCGGGACTGTCACCTTCTACGAGCCTGGCACGCTTGTCCTAAAAGACACCTGGCAGGACGATGACCAGACCATCCTCAACACAAATCCCATTGTCCTCGACAGCAGAGGACAAGCGATCATCTACGGCTATGGCATCTATCGCCAGCGGGTCAAGGACGCGCTCGGCAACCTGATCTGGGATGAGGAAACCGCCGCACCCTATTCGCCGGCCAATCCGCCTCCAGATGCAGACTTCATCTTCCGCGACATCTTCATGGAAGGAAAGCCGGATGACGCGGAACTCTATCCCGTCATCAACATGCCGATTGCCCAAAGCATTCCCATTGCTATGGCGGGCAGCGTCATAACCATTGATCCGAATTTTTTGCCGACCGCCGATATCACCATCACGCTTTACCAGACTACACCTCCGGGCAGTCCTGCTTCCATCGGGACCATCGATATTGATACGGCTGGCAATGTGGTTGTGACATTTCCCGCACAAATAGATTTTGCAGCCAGAGATCAGCTCTCGTTTGTGTGGCCTTCCCCGCAAGACTTGACGGCTGAGAACATCGCCATAGCGCTGGTGACGAGAATCACCTGATGCCCTTCATACCATCAATTCAGTCTTTGGTCGGTGATCATTCGGGAGGCGTCGCCATAGGTCTCGACTGGACGCGCAGACGCGCATTTGAGGTGAGCAATACGAATCTATCCAGGTATGGCCTATTGACCGGCCTCGAAGAAGCTTATGCGCCCCTGGCCGATATGGGAGGAATTGGAGAAAACGGCATTGCGGCCCCGATTGGGATAGCAGCGAATGGCAATATTTTTCTAAGCGCATCCGGTTCGCTCTACAACGGCGCTGCCATGTATGTGGATGGCTCCGCTCTCACGATGATAAATCTCATCGGTTATCCACCCCCCAATGAAGGCTTGGGCGGGATGGTGGGATTCACCTTCGGCAGCACGCAATACGCCATGGACATGGGCCTGGGCAACAGCATCATCACGGTTCTCAACCGCATCCAGTTCAACTCCACCACCGCTTGGCTTGGCGACAACAACTTTACCCATGTCGGAGGGGTCGGGTGCGCCGGTATGCCGGGCGACGGAATGGCATATCTTCTATCGGCACCGGATGGTGGTCCAAGCCAAACAGGACCAGCCACTCTTTCGGCCGTAACCTTTGATGGCTCGGGATATGTGTCCAATGTCGCGATAGGCGATATCACAATGGCCTCGGTCGAACCGACATGGACCGATCAATTCCATCCCATCGGAGTCTGTTTGGATCAGACGGACGGCAAACTTCTTGCTGTATTCGCAGGAAACGGTGGCGTAACGACCCATACTGTCCTGGCCAAGATCAATCCGGCAACGGCTGCTTTGGAGTGGACAGTTCACTTGCCAAACTCTGATGGCGGTGGGCGGATTTCCGCCGGTGTCACGTTCGCCTACAGTGACATCAAGAATCAACGATGCGGATTTTACACCGGATCGCCGCCGCAAGTGACCATCATCGATACTTCGGATGGGTCGGTTGATACCCAATATTCAAGCAACCTGAATGGCCTGTCGAACATAGACGGCCAATGCTACAACGATTCCCTTGGCGCCATCGTGCTGGGCTGTGATTTCTCCAATACCACCGGCAGTCCCACCCTGTTGAACAGCACCCCGACAAGTTGGGGAGACGGATACGCGGTGCTCTATGTAGCAGCGGGTTCGCACAAAAGGCGCTTTCTGGCCCAAAGCCGCCCCATCAGGATCATTCAATAAATCAGAGGCCCGGCATGGATGGCCACCAATATACTGCTCGGTTTGAAGCGCCGGGCGGTGTTCCTGTTTTAGACGTGTATCTGGACACGTTGGGCGTTCCGACCGTGGGCTTGGGGCACACTGGCCGGGACGTGAAGATGGGCGATCATTGGCCATCAGACCGCTGCTGGCACGCCTTCTATAACGACTATGCGATAGCAACTGGTCATGCACCACACATCATCGGCGCCGATTGCTGGTCCAGGCTGAATGAACCACGCAAATCTGTGCTTGTAGACCTCTGCTTTAATCCGGGTCCCACAAAGCTTGTCGCCTTCCATGACACGCTTGCTGCTATTCGGATTGGAAACTGGCAGCGGGCGCATGATGAGCTATTGGACAGCCTCTACGCCCGGCAGGTGAAGACCAGGGCGCGGATGAATGCGGCAACGTTATTGACAGGAGTATGGCCGAATGAAGCTGCGGTTGGTTGATGATCTTTCGGTAATCTGGAAGCGGTGGAGCGTGAAGATTGTTGCGGCGCAGGCCGTTGTGCTTCTGACCTGGGGTGCGTTCTATGCGTGCGGTCTGACCCCGACCGTTCCTGAGTGGGTCAAGGGCGCGGTGGTTGTGGTGTTCACCCTCGCGGCCCTTACAGCGGCCCCGCTCAAGCAATCGAACCTGCCGCCGAATGGCTAATCCATATGTGCTGCTTGGGGCGGCCGGTGCATGGATCGCGTCTCTCGTTTTGGCCGGATGGCTCATGTATGCGCGCGGCCATGATGACATGCGAAATGCCTATACGGAACAGACGCTCTCCCAGACACAGAAACAACTGGATGCCGCACGCAAGGGCGCCGCGCAAGCGCAGGTGGCAGGAGAAAACCATGAGAAAGGCGTTCAAATTGTCCACGACACCACACGGGAGATCGTTCGGACTGTCCAGATTCCTCCTGATAATGATCCTGTTATGCCTGTTGCCGCTATCCGCCTGTTCGACCGTGCCGCAAGTCGTAGCCCCGGTGCAGATCCCTATCCCGGCCAATCTCCTAACGCATCCTCCGGCATTAAGCTGTCTGAAGTTATCGCCATGCTCGTCACAGACTGGGCAGACAAGTATTATACCTGCCAGAAACAGGTTGATGACATAGCGGCGCAAAAGCCCGTTCTTCCGAGTCCGGTTGAAAAACCAAAAACAATACTTGAGCAACTGAACCCATTTTAACGGAGCGCGCGTTTTGACTGTGATTGATTATGAGGCCCGTAACATGGCCAAAGAAGCATCCGCCAGAATGGATACCCATGAAGAGGTCTGTGCCGAACGCTGGGGACATGCCAAGAAAACCATGGATGCGATATTGCGTGTCTTGGCATGGGGTACTGCAGGTTTGATTGGCAGCATGGGGAGTCTGATCGTTTGGCTGGCTACGCATCCCCATTAGTCCGTGTCCAGATTGAACATCTATGTAAAGGCTGCATTCTTGTCCGCGTTGGTGCTCGCGGGCCGTTTCCCGCACCTTACAAATACTCCGTTACGGTGGTGGAGCGAGATGGGTTCGCGGAGCCGGTAGGCTTCGATCACAAAGATCCCACTCCCGGAGAATTTCAGGCCGTCATCCGAAAGATCAACAAGGTCACGGGAAAACTTGTGGCCTACTGGCGCGCGGTGCCTTACCCCCATCGCGTCTTCCAGATCGATCCGGGGTTAACCAGAGGACGTATAGTTATGGCTTCACAGATTGACAGATCACATCTTTCCAAGACGCATATTCCCAGCCCGGCCCGCGCGCAGAAGCGTGATGGAAGTATCAACATGCAGACCGTGGCCAAGGACGCTCAGAAGACCTTCGCGCTGTTCAAGTCCGGCAAGGAAATCCTTCTGAACCTGGAGCGGGTCGTTTTGGCGGACGGGTCAGTGCTGGACATTTTCCATCACCGCCAGGCCTAGCTAGGCGCCCAGTTCAACTCCCCCAGCCCCTCGCGGCCAACTCGCCCCGCTGCCGAAAGGTGGCGGGGCTTTTTTGTTTTACAGCCCAAGCCTAACCCATTGATGCGATTATCGGCATTTTGAGCCAGTTTTACACTCAAATCTGTGCGTTCATTCAATAACACACAATCTGGGGGGCAGGGGGTCGGAGGTTCAAATCCTCTCGTTCCGACCAATACTTAGCTGGTTTTCGGCTACCCCGGTTTTACAGGCAGTTTTACACTTTTGTTGGCAAGCTGTTCCTGATCGGCCTGGAACAACTCCAAGCGCCGGATGCGGTCTAGCAGCAGTTCGTCACGCTTCAGATACTTGTTGATGATGCTTTCCACCGCCTCACGCTCCCAGCCCACGATGTCCGCAATTTCCTGGCTGGTGAATCCGGCCCGATAGAAGTTCGTAACCGCAGTTCCCTTGAAGTCGTGGAAATGCAAGTTTCGCCCCTTGAGACCGGCCAAGTCCAAGGCATCCTGCCATGATGCCCCAAACCCGGTTCTCCATGGTTGGCAGCGGGTATTTGTCAGGACAGTCAGCGCCCGCTTAGGGATCGAGGCCAGGAGTGCCCTCAGGGGCGCTGTGATGGGCACAATGGCGTCACGGGAGAAGCCGCTTTTCCCGGTCTTTATCTCTATGGCCAAGTCGTTGATATTGCCCCAGCGAAGCTTCAGGAGGTCGCCCTGCCGCATTCCGGTTAGGGCGGCGAGTTGGGCTACCCATCCTATTTCCTGGGACGCCGCGGCGAGTAGAGCGGCCAAATCAGCCTCGGTCCAGATGATCTCGCTGCGATCGCTAGTATAGAGGTTTTCTATACCAATGCAGGGGTTCACCATCAATTCGCCATTGGCGACCATGAAGGAGCAAACCCTAGAAAGAACAGTCTTGCGGACATCTGAGGCGCGCGGGGTTCCCCGCCATTTATCGCGCCATACCCGGATATCATGGCGGATTTTCGGGTTGCTCCATAAACGCACTGGCAACGCGCCAAAATGGTCCCTTATCTCATCCAGGATCGGACCCCAGTTCGATTTGGTCTTGTCCGATATGCCCTTGTAGTCCTCGCTGGCCTGATACTTCTGGACCCAGCCGGCGAATCGGCTGCCGTCGATGTGCGGAGATCTAGCCGCGACAAATTCCTCAAGAAACTCCCTAGTTCCAGGCTCAGCCACGATCTTCGGGCCGCCGCGCCAGGCGTAACAGTAGGTTTTGCCCTTGGCTTTGACCTTATGAAGGCCCTTGAGCGGGTTCTTATTGGTAGCCATGCCTCGCTCTAAACTCTGCCAAAATGGCGTCATCGCTATCCGTTGCGGGATTCGCTGGGATAGGCAATGGCTGGCCAATGGCCGCCAGATAACGAATCGTGCCGTCCGGTAAGAAATCCACACCGCCGCCAGCCTTCTGCGCAGCCTTCATGGCTCGCAAAAGATCGGACTGACGGAAACGGGATCTCCCCCTTGGGGCTGTCACTGATGGGGCTCCGTTCACATAAAGACGTTGATAAACAAAAGGGCGCTGATGGTCCCGGTCCACACCGCTAGAAACCATTCAAACTTGACCAGATGGACGATGGCCGCGCCGAACAGCGCGCCGCTCGCTATCGCCGGGGAGTGCTCAGCCAAAAAATGTCCCATGACCGCTCCCTTGCCTACTTCTTCGGCGCTGGAACGGGCTTGGGCTTGAGCCAAGTTGATTCCAGGTCATCCAGATTGTTCAACACAAGCTCAATGTCGCGCTTCGGCACTTTGCTATTGGCGTGGATCAGCGTGACGATGGTGGCGCGGCGCAACCGCGTCTTGGTCAGCGCCTTCATGCCTTCGGCCAATTCTGTGATGGCCCGCTCGATAATTTCAGCGCCTTGCGGTTCTTCGCCCGGTGTGGGAACTACTTTTGCTTTCGACATATCGTTCTCCTTGTGGCTCCGCTTATCGACGTTTCATTTTGGGGATGCTGTCCTTGCCAAGCCCAACAGCCATGTTCAGGGCGCGGGCGATTTGCTCCGCATCGTGCTTGGCGTTGCCGCTCCACGGCACCACGCAAATCAGCCGGTAGCTGTCGGGGCGGCTGTCCACCACGTCATAGGTGATGCTGCCACTGTCATGGTCATCCCGTTCCACCACATAGGGCATGGCAGGATCGTAGGTTGCCCTGAGCGGTCTGATTTTCGGCTTGCGGCGCATCGGCACGACATTGCTCATTGGGCGAACTCCCGAATTGCCTTGGCCGCCATACGACACCCTTCCAAGTAAGCCTCTCGCTCTACGCCCGTGAACAGAAACCGCGTCATGGCATTTTCAGCCAGTTGGGCAGCGTGTTCTCTCGCCCGGCGCAATTCCTCATCGCGGCACGTCAGGCACTTGTCGCAGCGACAGGGGTGAATGCGTTCCATGGACGGCTCCCCGGCTAGGACTGGATAGGCTGCTGATACCCAGCAACGAACCCAGCATCGTTTTTGACCTTGTTGCGGCGCGCGAAGTAGTCCAGCGGCTTGGACAGCACGCGGTTGACTTCCTTCTCCTCGGCTTCGTCCGCGTCGAAACCCGCAGCCGCCGCCATAGCGAGGACGCACAGACCGACCCCGCCAAGCTCCTGGCGCAGATCGCCCGGTTCCTTGGCATAGATATAGTCAACCAGCTTGTGCAGCGTGGCCGGATCGCATCCCGCCGCTTGGGCCGCCTCTATTGCTTCCTCGACCAGTCGCAGGCCGCGCTGCTCGACATTCGAGGCGTGATCTTGGCCCGCGCGATTGCGCGAAGTGCTTTTGCTATGTGCGTCGCGTTTCAATAACTGCGCGCTTGAACTGCGAAAGTGCCAAAAAGTGCAAGTATCAATAGCCATAACAACAGGCCTCGACTCGGGGTCGTGAGACCGAGGCTTATGTAAATTCTGGGCAACACAATAGCTCACGCCTGCCTCCGCATGGGGCGCTTGGGCCAGTCTTTGCGGCGCTTCACCCGATTGAATGGGCGGGGTGCCCAAGCAGACGGTGGCCGGGGCTCTCCGGGGGCGCGTTTCTCTATAGGCTTTGCAGCAAGGCGCTTGACCTTGGCATTTGCAGAAACATCCTGCGCTGTTTTGGGCTTATGGCACTGGGCATGAAGTGGGCGCAGGTTGGAAAAGACATGCGGCCCACCATGGACAAGAGCGTGAACATGGTCCCATTCGATGGCTTGGCCCGGCTTGATATCCTTCCCGCAAATGGCGCAAGTCACCGCATAGCGATAGAGGAGACAGTCTATTTTCATCGCCATGGTTATGTCGGGGCGGGTGGTGCGGGGCATTAGGCGGCTTTCTCCGCTGGATGGTGGAACGTCACGCCATTCTGGGCGCCCCAGGCGTCGATAAAGTCGATCAGTGCGGTCATTTCCTGCCGCGATAGATCGGAAGATGATTGGCCCCACGGGATGAATGTCTTGCCGTCCAGGCTGGGAATGAACTGCACTTCCCGCCCAATGGCGCACATGAAAATTACCTTCCACTGGTCAGGTGTATAGCGCCGCCCATTGTGGTCTTTCTGGGCTGCGACATCGGTCAGCATGGCCCACATCAGGTCATTCTGCGGCAAGCTGCGCTTGATGGCTTTCACCTCCACTCGCGTTCCAACCGGGCATGTGCGGATATACTTTGCCGCGCGCTCCCGGTCTTCCTGCGAATAGATGGTGAGGAGGTGTCTAGACATTGACGCCTTGCAGATTGATGTTGCCGATGCGGTTTTCCTTGAACAGCCGAAGCTCGTTCCAGCCGGCCAGATCGTATTTCTTGAGCTTCTTCAGTTCTGTCTCGCGCAACTCCACCCATTCCTGGGTATCCGCAACGGTCTCGCATTTGGAGAGGAAGTCTTTGCTCTGCGCTTTGAAGTCTGCGCACCATTCATGAATATCTTCTTCCATGCCGTCCGCGACGCGGGTGGATGATTGAGGCAGCGGGCCATTGCTGGCCTGTTCCATTTCGTCGGATGTGTAGAGGCCAGAAAGCTCTTGCGGGAAGGCACGGCGCAAGGCGAGCGCCTCGGCGCATTTGGCGATCATGATGTCCCCCTTGCTCTCCCACATATGGGACAAGCCGCCTTCCTTCTTGCGGCCAGCATAGGCATCGAACCGGGCAACGCCCCAACACGGTTCTTTGAAATCATCGCGCAGGACACCAACGCGGGCCGCTGCGGGGGATTTGCTGTCCAGCCATACATCCTGCCAGTTGCCATCAGGCCCGCACCAGAACGGCCCAAGCTGGCCGGCATAGTGGCCGCTGCGCTCTGCGATCAGCCGGAAGCCATCAATGGATACCTGTACGGCCATGACTTCGCGCCGCTGCTGGCCGTCCCAGCGCTTGACTGCGTAAATCTGGCGGGCGAGGGCATCGAGGCCCGTCCTGGCGCACTGGTACATGAACAGTTGCAGCTCATCGTCCGTGCCGCCTTTACAGATCGTGCGCTTGATAAGCTCGACCTGATCGGGTGTGTACTGGGCGACCGGCGCGGATGCGATCTTAGCAATCTGGTTCATTGTGTTCCTCCTCGTATTGCTCGCGGTGCCTGCGGCATAGGCAAATCCATTCCTCGCGCTTGCGCATGTCGGCTATCTGGACATACGCCTCGGGCTCATCGTCGGTATCGACCAGATCACCACAGCGGGAACAGCGGTCTATGCTCATCACATCCTCGCCAGCAGGTCAGCCACCGGAAACGCAACAGCCATCAGGCATAGGATTGCTATGGCGGCTGCTATGTCCTTGCCATATGCCTTGAGCATCGGGATGCGATCCTCCCATTCTCGCGCTGCCATTTGGCGGGATTGTGTCCGTTCAAACTGATAGTCGGAGCGGCGGGTTTCGGCGTGGGCGCTGATGGGGGTCATTGGAGACATTCCCCGATGATTTCCCGCTCAAGCGCACCGCACTTATCGTCCTGCCATTTCACCTCTCCGTGCATGGCGACAATCCAAACGCGATCACCTTCCCATTTCGGCGGGATCAGTGTGGCGTGAAGCGCGCCATCGCCGCATAGCGCAAGCGGTCCCTTGATCTTCTGCACCAAGCCAGGGTTGACAGCCGCGCCGCGACCTCCGTTGCATGGCTTTCCGTTCGCATCAGAGCGCCAGTAAGCAACGGTAACATTCTCGCCGCGCAGCGCACGGAGTCGTGCGCGCTGCGCGGGCTCCCATTTCTCGGCAAAAGTATCGACTAGGGCGGACCAATACTCTTTGGAGCCGTCGCCGTAGCCGGAGCCGTCGCCGTCGCCGTCGCCGTAGCCGGAGCCGTAGCCGGAGCCGTCGCCGTCGCCGTCGCCGTAGCCGTAGCCGGAGCCGTCGCCGTAGCCGTCGCCGTAGCCGGAGCCGGAGCCGTCGCCGTAGCCGTAGCCGGAGCCGTAGCCGGAGCCGTAGCCGGAGCCGTAGCCGGAGCCGTCGCCGGAGCCCTTAAGAGCATCCGGGACGGTCCCAAAAAGAACCGTCGCCGTTTCCATGCTTAGAACTTCCACTTCGCGTTGACCCAGGCCTTTTCGGCTTCGGGTGTTGAGCGTAGAACGCAGGTTACGTCGTGAATGGTGGCGTCGGCGGCGGGGCCGATCCTGGTTTCGGAGTTGGGGCCTGTTACAGCCAAGCCCTCAAAGCCGCCGACATTGCGCGGCCAGTAAAGGCAGTTGCGCATCCCGCGAACCGTCAGGGTCTTGCTGTTCGGATCGGTGATATATCCAGCGAAGACGCCACGATGCTGTGTGGCGATGACTGCGTGAAATTCGGTATTCTTTGCCATTGTACTTTCTCTCTGCCCCAGAGGAACCGCGAGGCGCCGGCTAAATTATTTCAGCGCGCCGGCCCCAATCGCTTCAAGCTCAGACACCGTTATAGGATCGGGATTGCTGGACACGACGCGAAGCTGAGGCGCGCGGCGGTTCCAGCGCTTCCACACTTCATCCAATGTGTCGCCGGAAACTTGCGGGCAAACGTGGCAGTCATCCGATTCACAGCCCACGATGAAGCGGTGATGGATAATGCGGGCCAAGCCAGGGTCTTCACCGCAAAATGGGCAACCCAGCGGCGCGCGAGACTTCGGAGCCATCCCCGCCTTAATCACTTCCAGCATCGTAAGGTCCGCCATATCCATCTTCCTCTTTGCTCCCTCCCCCGATATATGGGGAGCCGCTCAAGCGCCGCTGGGGCTTGTTTGTTTTGCCGCCCGCTCGCGCAAATCAGCCATTGCGCGTTCGTCGGTCGTATAGAAATTGGGGATTTTGGCGTCGGGCGTGGATTTCATGTAAAGCAGCATTCCTGCCGTCGCAGAGCCGTATTTCTTTTCCAGCGCGAAACCCTCCTTGCCAGCAAGGCAGATGGCATATCCCGCGCGGCAATGTGTCGTGCCGCACCAGTTGGTTTCGTCAATATCTTCTTTGCCATGCCAGGAGCCCATGTCCAGGCCGTTGGTCCCGGCAGCCTTGTTTTTCTCTATGGACGCCAGAATTGCAGCGTCGATATTGGGAATGAGCGGAACTTCCTTTTCCAAAATTTCGCGCAGGACGGCACCGCTCAGGTCGGCACCGCTCAGGTCGGCATCGCGCAGGTCGGCACCGCTCAGGTCGGCACCGCTCAGGACGGCATCGCGCAGGTCGGCACCGCTCAGGTCGGCATCGCGCAGGTCGGCACCGCTCAGGACGGCATCGCGCAGGACGGCATCGCGCAGGTCGGCACCGCTCAGGACGGCATCGCGCAGGACGGCACCGCGCAGGTCGGCATCGCGCAGGTCGGCACCGCTCAGGACGGCATCGCGCAGGACGGCATCGCGCAGGTCGGCACCGCGCAGGTCGGCATCGCTCAGGTCGGCACTTTCACGCTTGCCTTCCTTGATCTCGCCAACAACAATTTCCAGCGCAGAGCGAAGGCGGAAGATTGGGTTTACTTCATCGCCAACTTCCACCTGGAGAGATGACTTCATGCTCCATGGAGCGAATTTGATTTCAACAAGCGCCATCTCTTCCCTCTTTTCCCAAGCCCACGCAGTGGGCGGCTATCTGCTTCCTCCCCCGCAGGGTTAGCGCCCCACCTGCACGCCGACTTTGATACTGTTCTGCACCTCAGCAAGCTTGAGCTTGATCGCCTGCTCCAAACCGCCCACGATGGCGCTGTTCGCGTCTGCAAGCGCCTGTTTCATCGCGGTCTCGATGCTGTATTGAAGATGCTTGTGAACGAGGTAGGTCACGCGAGTTTGTTTGCCATTCCAGGAGCCCCAGTTGTTCTCGCTCTTGGACTTTCCTTCGCTGTCCACCTGCTCCCGCATATAAAAATCTGCTCGCTGGATCAGGTATTCGATGAAAGTCACGGGGTTGCCCTTTTTCTCGCCCCACGAATTGGTTTCTTGGAGCATGAAGGTTTCGAGAAAAATTGAGATATTAGGCAGGACGTGCTTTGCGGCGACCTCAGCTACCGAAGCGTCTATTTGCTGCTGCACGCGCGCCTTGAGCGTGTCTTGGAATTTCGACCTCCGCTCAACCGGGTTACCGTCCTCATCGGTCTCATCGAGGTCATAAAGTAATCCGCGCGCGACTTGGTCAACCACGCGCTCCGCGACCAATTCTTGCGACAGGCCAAGTGCTTCAAGCGTCAATTCCATTTTGTTGCCCTCTTTCTTCCAAGCCTGTTTCGCAGGCGGCTATTCCGTTCCTCCCCCGATCACCCCTACCTATCGAAGGGGCTGGGGTACTGGCCGGGATGACCGGGGAAGGTGAGGGGATAATAGAGAAATCTATGCCCCGGTCAATAGAAAAATCTATGGGGCAAGCAAAAAGTCGGGCTGCTACCGTTTTGGCTTGGGCTTGAGGGAGTTAATGCAATGGGGATTTGGAAGTTTGTAGGGGCCAGCCTTATGGCCTTAGCCATGGCGGGATGCGCGCCAAGCCTGTCGGGGGCTAATCAGGCAGGCGGCATCATAGAACATTCGACCGCTGGAAACCGTGACCAGGCGTTCGCCATAGCTAATGATCACTGCAAGCAGTTTGGCAGGATTGCCCGTATCAGCGGCACCGATGTTCTGGACAGCACTATGACGTTCGATTGTGTCAGGCCCTAGATCCCTAACAGCTCGGACCAGTCTATAACCCGGTGTACAGCCCTTACGCGCTTCGCTGGAAGGGTCTTTTCCTCGGGCGGGTTATACTGGGCCAAAATCAATTTCTCGCTGGTGCGCCTCACTAGGCGCTTGATATAGGCGCGGCGCACGGTGTCGCCCTTTTTCTCGGGCTCCATCTCCACAACCACATAGTCCCCGATCTTGGCCGGCATATCGGGATGGACGTAAACGAGCTGTCCCGGCTCTCTCCAGGGGCTCATGCTTTCGCCGTCTACATATAGGGCATATACATTTTTTGCGCCTACCAGCCGGGGTGGCCGGCGAACCATATCGAGAATTTGGCCATTCAGTTCAAACAACCCATCCTCACCGCACGAAGCCAACCCCAAGACTGGGACATCGCTTCGCATTTGATGAATATTAATTTCCGGCTCAGTTAATAGTTTCTTATTTTCGGGCTCATCAACGGATGTCCGAGATTGGACATCAGCCATTTTCCCCTGACCAGTCTCCAGCCATTCGACACGCACGCCAGTGATCCGCGCAATCGAATTGGTATGTTTGCTGCTGGTAACTTTAGGGTTGGTCTCAAGATTGTGAATGGTCGGCTGCTGAAGGCCAAGCTTCTTGGCGAGCTGTCCCTGGCTCAATTTTGGAACGGCGTGTTCCCGCGCCGCCTTGATCCGCTGCCCGAACGTCATCGTGTATCGCAGCATAATAGATTCGTTTATATGTGACGGCATAAGAATATCTATTGACTGTCCCATAGAAAAATCTATTTTAGATGCCCATGAACCAAACGGGCATCGACGCGCTTCGGCGCGCAAAAGACATTCTCGGAAGCCAGGAAGCTATCGCTCAAATCGTTGGAGTGAAGCAGCCGAGCGTCCATCATGCATTAACGAAAGCTGAGAAAGTGCCAGCGGAGTGGTGCATCCCGCTTGAAAAAGCCACCGAAGGGGAAATCACCCGCCACGATCTGCGCCCTGATCTATATCCGCGAGAGGGTGCAGCCGCATGACCTGGCTTTGCTCCCAGCACATCCCCACATGGGCATGGATAGTCGGATACGGCGTTGAAGCCATCCTTCTTTGCATCGCGTTTCTGGCGCTGAAAAAGATTCGGCGCAGGCAAGGCTAGGGGGCTGGCAATGGGGGCGGTAATTCAGTTCATCGTGATAGCCTTGGTCACGCTGCCATTGGCCGGCGTTCCTTTCGCCATCTGCCTCTATCTCGACTATCGCAAGTACCTGCGCACGACGGCGCATCCGCGTCTCTACCAGCATCATGGGAGGTCTTTCCCATGAAGCCGCTTACGCCGCGCCAGCAAGAATGCATGGTATTCATCGAGGCCCATCTCAAAAACCATGGCATCTCGCCAACGTATGCTGAAATCGGCGCCGCTCTCGGCATCAAATCCAAGCATGGCGTCTCGAACCTCATAGACACGCTGGCCTGGGCCGGCAGGCTCACCCGCAATTACCAACGAGCCCGCAGCATCCAATTGCTGCCGACCGAAGATCACCACGCCCCCCGTTGTGACTGCCTGCGGTGCTGCCATGCCCGCTATCTCAAGGACCTCAAGCTGGTCCAGGCATTGGATGTCCCGGTGGAAATCGCGCCCGGTATTGTTCTGGTTGGTCTGCGCACTTTGCCTCGGCTTGAAGCTCGCCCGAAGTCGCGCGTGAAGTCTGCGCACATTCACAATTCCCATTCGATCCCCGCAAGTTCCGTCAGTTCCTGCGCGAATAAGGGGATTTGATTCGTGAATCTTCAATTAGGCAGAATCCACGGAAATGTTCTTGCACCGCACGGCGGAAGTTTTCCTCGCCGCGCGCGCGGAAGTGTTCTTCGGGAATCCCCGAACCATGATGCGCGGCGCATTGGTCGGAAAGAACTGATCCGCGAAACGCAGAAGGTACTGCTCAATTTCTCGGTAAAAGAGGCGTCACACCTTCAAGACACGACCGAGCGCGCCGTAGAGCAGCAACGCAATGGCGAAAGCGCGGTTAGCCTATTGGCCGTGGCCAATATGTGCCAAAGCAGCCCAAAGGCGAGGGCGCTATTCGCACCTCTGTTCGGTTTCTCAGGTGCCTACACCGATCCTGACTTCATGGAGTGGCAGGAAAAGATGATGCTGGAATATCTGCGCCAGCAAACGCCTGCCGAGGATGAGGGCGAACCGGAGCTTGAAGAAACCCACGATATGTTTGAAGGCGAGAAATGATCGAAATGACGAAGCGCCTGCAAAAGAGTCTTGACCGTATCAGCAAGTGCGGTGGCGTTGTTCTACTACACCACACATCGGAAGGTGGAACCGATTATCTGCTTCAGAACGGAAAGCAGGTTTCTCCTCATGTCATAACAAAGTTACGCGAACTGAGGCGCCTTGAGCCGGGCAGGGACGGCTTATTCGGCGGTTGTGAGCAAACGCTTCATGTGGTGGCCGCATGAGCAAGTTCGAGGACGATATTCGCGCCCGCCTAGTCATCATCAATCAGATGATCCCGAACGCCAAGGCTGTTGAGCGCCGCGCATTGCAGAAAGAGCGTAGCGACCTCGAACGCAAGCTTTCGAAGGTTGCGCCATGATGCCGGAAAGCGAAGTTCTGAGCCGAATGGGGCTGGGCGGTATTTCTCCTTGTCTGGACGCGATAAAGGATTTGCTGGTTAGCATGGGTTACGAGGATGCCGCCCGCATCCTTCAGCTTCGCCGCCCTGATGATTGGGATTGGGACGGTGACGATGACTGAAACCCAAACCGAAATGGACGAAATCTGGTCGCGCCCTGTTGCGCGCCACACAGATCCAGCCACCAGCCACATGGCAGCCGAACGCGCAGCCCTCACGGCATCCAAGAGCAGGATGCTTGTCCTGCGCCTTCTCTCTGAAAGGCCAATGACAGATTTTGAATTGGCGGCTGCGAGTGGGAAGGCTCAAACGTCTATCGGTGTGAGGCGCGGTGAATGCGCCAAGCATGGCCTGGTTGAAAAGGCCCTGGACGGTCGCGGCGAGGAAGTCACGCGGCCATCGCCCTCGGGCAGTGATGCGCTGGTTTGGCAGGTGACCCCAGCCGGTCGCGCCTTCTACGCGGAGCATGGGGGATGAGCAAGCGGGGGCGTCACGATCATCTGTCCGAAGACGAAAAAGACTCGCTTCGCCGCGACATCCGCAGAGGCATGTCAATTCCTGACATTTCCCGGAAATACAACGTCGTGGAGCGCACCGTTCAGATCCACAAGGCCAAGATGGAAGGGCGCCATATCACGCCCGATACCAAGAAGCCGCGCAGAGGTACGTGGGGCAACATCAAGCTCTGCCGGGACCGGGAATGCATCCGGGATGCTCTGATCGGCTCACCCTTCTGCCGCTTTCACCAGCCGGAACAGCCGGCCAATGAAAACCGGGAATCCATCATCTCTCCCATTCCAAAATCCAGACTTATGGCGGGGCGTTAAGGCTAATGACTAAATGGGAAGTATGCCGTTATTGGAACGCGCCAGAGTGTGCTGGCGTGTATGTTATTTTTGCTGACGATGAGCCGATCTACGTTGGTAGCAGCGGCAATCTGAAATCTCGCCTGCGTTCCCACCGTGTAATCCCTGGCTATGGGACTGGCGTTGATACCCCTTGGGGTCGTGTTCCAGGTGCGAGAGATTGCCATATTCGCATTAAGCGGGCCCAAAAGTACGGCGAATGGGCGATGATCGAGTTGCGGCTGATAAAGCGCCTTTCTCCGAGGTTTAACGTGGTTGGTGTCAACCAGCGTAAGGCATGGCGGGTGGGATGAAACGACCATCATTCCAATTCTATCCTGCCGATTGGCGGAACAACGCCAAGCTGCGCCGCTGCTCCGAAGCGGCCCGCGGTGCTTGGATGGACATTCTTTGCGTCCTCCATGACAGCGACGAATATGGCGTGTGCCGCTGGCCCCTTTCTGATCTTGCACGTGCGGCTGGTATTGCACTGAAGTTCGCCAAGGAATTGGCTGAAAAGGGCGTGCTCAAGGGTGCGGATCGCGATGCGGTGGCGTTCACCTTCACGCCTTTCCACGCGGGAAAGGCTGGGGATACGGTAACCCTAATCCCGGCGTCAGATGGGCCTTGCTGGTATTGCAGCCGGTTTGTGCGAGATGAGTGGGTGCGCGGACGACGCGGTGCTGCGACCCAGTTCAGTGAGACAAACCAGCCACCAAAGACTTCACCAATACCACCAATTGGTGAGCGGCAAGGTGACGGCCCTTCTTCTTCATCTTCCTCTACAGACACATCCTCACTACGTTCGGATGTGACGCGCAGCAAGCCGATGCGGGCCAAGGCGCGATCATCGCTTCCAAACGACTTCCCGGCAGAGACCGACCAAGCCTGGGCTCAAACCCATTGGCTGCAGCGCGGTCGCGCCGATCTTTGCAACGCCATGACAGAGGAAATCGAGAAATTTAGGGACCATCACACCAGCCGCGCCACCATGTCGGCAGACTGGCCTGGAAGCTGGCGGACATGGGCTCGCAACGCGCTGAAATTCAACTCACGGCAGAACAATGGACCAGGAAAACCAACCGCACACGAAAACTTTGCCATCGGTGCATACCTCGCAGCAGACGACGCCGCCTAGCGACCGAAAGGTCAAGGCGGCGATCCTTTCTCGCCTTGCGCTGCATTATTGGCGCCCGGATTTTTCCCCGGAACAGGCCCGGATGTTGATGGCCGATTACCTGGACGATCTGGTGGAGGTTTCCCCGAACCAGCTGGAGCGAGCCTGCATGGAGTTTCGGAAAAAGCCGGAAAGCACGTTTTTTCCCAAGATTGGGGAATTGTTGGCGATCATCAATCCGGCGCCGCAATATCCCGACATTCCGCCGCGCCGGCTGCCAACCTTCCGCTCCGCGCCCGCTTTGACCGGTCCCAAGCCAAAGCTGCGCTCAGTCGCCCAGGTCTTGCGCGACACAGGGCATTTCGCTGCGGCGGATCGCTGGGAGATTGGGCGGAAATGACAGACACCGTTTCACATGAAACGCAAATTTTTACAGACGCCATCCGCCGGCAGATAGCCCTTGTGATAGACGGACGCCGCAAGCATGTCGAGCACCGTGGGGCGCTATGCTCTGGCTGTTACGCTGAAAAAGAGCGCGGCCGCGTCGATCCTTATTGCCGCCAATGCCGAAAACTTTATATGCGCAACCGCAGATCAGCAGCATAACCCCCGCCATGGCCCGCAAGAAAAAGATGAAGAAACCCATCCTACCGGAAGGCCAAGGGCCTGAGATGACCATCGAGCAGATTGAGGCCATGGAATTGCTGGAAAAATGGCGTGAGATTCAACCGGTCTGGCAGCCGCTTGTGGATGTTTTGCGTGGAGATGCGCCATGATAAACTGGTTCGTGGTCCAAACCCATTCCCGCCAGGAAGCGCGTGCAGCCATTGAGCTGGCGCGGCAGGAATTTCATACTTACCTCCCCATCCTGCATTCCAAGCCCATGTTTCCGCGATATTTATTCGTGCGCTTCAACCGGGAGATGGATAATTGGGGTGTGATCCGCTCGACCAGGGGATGCATAGACCTACTGAGAAATGGCTTTCTGCCGATAGCTGTTAGAGAAGAAGTCATAGAGACAATTAGATCCTATATGCCTCCAATTGATCACACAGAACCTCATAAATTTATTACCGGCGAAGTAATTTGCGTGACGGACGGGGCATTTACTGGGTTCCAAGGTCTTTTTGTTTCTGACCACAAGGAAAGAGTGAAATGTCTGTTGGAAATATTCGGCGGAAAACGTGAGGTAGAAATTCCTCGTGAAAGCATAAGAGTTGCATAATGCCAACTACTTCGGCTATTCGTCAAATGAGGTTGAAAGACGCTCAGAAGGTGGTGTCTCACTTTGAAATCCGGCCAGGGGCTTGATTGACAACGGCTTCGCGCGCGCGCGGAATGCCGATCCCATGCTCGCAAGGACTGCCTATGCCTAAAGGACCTCGTGGCGTTAAGCGCCCCGCAGACACCAATGCCGCCGCCATCATGGTTGGGCGGATCGCGACCGGCGAGGTGGAGGACAAGCCATCTGCGGCGCCTGGACGGGCGGCAGGCGGCAAAGCTGGCGGCAAGGCAAGGGCGGCAAAACTATCCCCAACTGCGACGGCCAAAATAGCCCGCTTGGGTGCAGAGTCCCGTTGGGGGAAACAGGAAAAGTAGTCCTACAGGGATTGACCGAGCAGGTGACTCCCCTTATTGCTTTGGGAACCTCTGCAACCCAAGGCGCGGCCCAGCCATGTCCAATGCCCAAGACGAAGCCGCCAAAGCCGCCATCGTGCGCCGCTTCCAGTCCGTGGCGACGGAGTATCACAATTCCTTAGAGCGCCAGAAATACCACCAGGGCCAGGCCGAGGCGGAGCGACAGCTCCAGATGCAAATCTCCACGGTCGCCAATGACTGTCATGCGGCGGCCCGGCTTCTGGGGTTCGATCTGGTCGCCGCGCTGGCCGCCGCCAACCAGCAGCCGCCCGAAACCCAAGCCGTGGTCCCGCCCCCGCAGACGCAACAGATCATCGCACCCGCCAAGGCTATCCGGGATGTCGTGCTGGAAATGGCCCAGGCCGCTTATCCCGAGCCGATCAGGGCCAAAGCGGTGCAGGTGGAGGTGGAGAAATCCCGTGGCCCACTCCACTGGAAGACCATCGGCATGACGCTATACCGCCTTTCCAAGGAAGGGCTCATGCGCCGCAAAGGCCAAAAGGACTGGTTTTTCGTGCCCTCGGAAGAGCGCACGAAGAACCCCGGGGCGGCAACCCCGGGGCTTTTCAATCGCGATGACGAAGAGGAGGGCAATGCGTGATTCAGCACATCACCCGGAGCAGCTAAGTCGCCGTGCCGGTGGAAGGTGGTAGGGCCTTCCATCGGCGCGGTTTCCGCCACCATGTACCCGTAGCTCAATTGGACAGAGCGGGTCCCTACTAAGTTCCAGGCTGTCGGTTCGAGTCCGACCGGGTACGCCACGTTTAAAGCACTGATTGGCCGGCAGGTCAATAACCTATTGTGAATCAATGGGTTATTGGCTTGTCGCGCCTACGGAGTCAAACTGCATTTTATGCTTGCCAAAAGTAATCAAACTGAATATATTGCTTGCCATGAACAAACTCTCTCCCGAAGCACGCGCCAAAATCCTCTCCATGCTGGTGGAGGGCATGTCCATGCGCGCCGTTTCCCGGCTGGCCGATGTATCGATCAACACCGTCACCAAGCTGCTGGTGGATGCCGGAAGTGCCGCCGAAGCCTTCCACGACCTGGCGGTGCAGAACGTGAAGGTGGCCCACCTTCAGATGGATGAAATCTGGGCCTTCTGCCAAGCCAAGAAGGTCAATGTCACGAAGATGAAGCGCCCTTCGCTGCAAGCTGGCGATGTCTGGACGTTCACGGCGCTGGACAGTGACACCAAGCTTATCGTTTCGTGGTTTAGCGGGGATCGTGACGGGCGCTCCACCAAGGCATTCTTGGAAGATACCGCGCGCCGCATCACTTCCCCGGTTCAAGTGACAACAGATGGTTTCCAGGCCTATCGCGAATTGGTCAGCAATAGCTTTGGCTGGGACGCTTCCTATGCCCAGGTGCAGAAGTCCTATTCCAGCACCCCGGACAAAGGCCCGAGTAAGAAATACTCTCCTGGCATCATCGTGTCGCAAAGCAAGGAAGTTGTTTTCGGCAATCCCGACAACGCCAAGATTTCAACGTCCCACGTTGAGCGGATGAACCTCAACATTCGCATGGGAAATCGCCGCTTTACACGCCTAACCAACGGCTTTTCGCGCAAGCTGGAAAATCACTCCCACTCGCTGGCGATCTATTTCTTCCATTACAACTTCTGCCGCATCCATAAGTCTCTGCGTGTCACCCCGGCCATGGCCGCTGGTATCACAGACGAATTGATGGACATGAGCCATATTGTTAAGCTGATCGACGATGCTGAAGCGGCCCCCAAGAAGCGCGGGCCGTATAAGAAGAAAGCGGCGTGATGGTTTGGCTGCCTGAAGGCGCGGTCGCGATCAATGAACTCACTAGCGCAGATGGACTAAATCGTATCGCGATATACCAACGGTCAGATCGCTCTTTTTCTTATGTAAGCGAGCGGTTGGTTAGACACCGCGGAGGCGAATCCACTTGGGAACCTGAGTTCCTCTCCGGCATTCATGCAACTGCCAAGGATGCAGAGCGAGCGGCATTTGCGGAAATGCCCTGGTTGGGCCTTCAATCCCCGAGCAATTGACATTGGACTCAGGAACGCGAAAGGCCCGGCGTTCTCGAGGACACCGAGCCTTTCAACGGCAATCGTCGGAATTGGGCACTCCGACAGGTAACAGGCTAGCAAACAAAGTTGTCAGCGCCACCACACCATAGAAATTTGGTTAAGACAGTGATCAAAATTCAAACTGAGACATTACCTGTCACCGGCTTGCTCGGTGCCCACC
>Ga0207835_1000093_pt1 | contig 33035 bp, 28 predicted proteins | sample LuqExpMetagenom8_FD_187766 | JGI IMG/M metagenome (GOLD analysis project Ga0207835, IMG submission 187766) | Tropical forest soil microbial communities from Luquillo Experimental Forest, Puerto Rico - Sample 8 (SPAdes) | ecosystem: Environmental > Terrestrial > Soil > Tropical forest ... | reverse complement strand
TCGCTCCGAAGACCTCAAACCCCTGTTAATTGGGCTTTTGAAGGCCGTTCGAGCAGAGGAAGCCGACCTTAATTTGGTCCAGATTCCTTAGGCATTACCAAAGAATGACGCAGGGTGGCACAGCGCTTCTTGACAGGCGGGGGCTCGCCCCCTACATCACGCGCCCTCGTGGCAGCGTAGCTCAGTGGTAGAGCAGGGGAATCATAATCCCTTGGTCGGGGGTTCAAATCCCTCCGCTGCTACCATTTCCCTGAAAAAACTAGGTCTATTCCCAGCGAACAATTCAGGTTCGCTTGGTCTTGCTATGGCACTGTTGCGTTTGGGCGTGCGCTTACTGTTTTAAGACTTTGGGATCATTAAATCTGATTGTTTTTATAAACATTGGGACCGGTTACCAGAGAAAAGTCAGGAAATTAGCGGCTTTTTTAGATGTAAAAGTGCAACGTAACTGTCAGAAAACAATTAATATTATAATAATTCTATATTGTAGCGATAATTTTGCTTTGGTAGCGTTCGCATAGTTCACAGCTAAAAGTGGACAGCGGCAGTAGGCCATATGGAAGGCTGAAGCCGGAAAAAGTCAGGAACGGAAAACGCTGTCGGGGAATGCCCCCAGCCACCAGATGAATGCCGAACGGGTCAGGCCGTTGGGCCGGTTTGGCTTTTTTAGTTGCGAGTACCGATTATTCTTATTCGTAACCATGAGCGCATAGCGCCATGCAGGAGGGAACCACGTGAAAAAACGACATATTCGAACACTCCTACGCAGTGGGTTTCTGGGAGGGGCATGCGTTGCGGCGCTGACCTCCATTCCCGCCGTCGCGCAGGACAATCAGAGCATGGAGACGGTCGTCGTGACCGGTCTTCGCGGCTCGCTGCAACGATCTTTGGACGTCAAACGTGAATCGTCAGGTCTGGTCGACGCTATTAGCTCAGAGGATATCGGCAAATTCCCCGATGTGAACCTTGCCGAATCGATGATGCGCATTCCGGGTGTCACCGTGAGCCGCGCCGCTTCGACCATGGGAGGTACGGGTGGCGTGTCGACAAACGGCGAGGCTACCGAGATCACGGTGCGTGGTTTTGGTCCGACCTTCAATCAGACCCTGTTTGATGGCCGTCAGGTTGCCACCGGCACGGGCGATCGCGCTTTCGACTTCTCCTCCGTTTCGCCCGACTTCGTCGGCCAGATTGCTGTTTTAAAGTCGCCGGATGCGTCTCTGTCGTCGGGCGCCATTGGCGCCACGATCAATGTCCAATTTCCTAAACCCTTCGATCATCCGGGGCTTGTCATCGCGGGTTCGCTCGCTGGCTCGGTTTCCCCAGAAGCTGGCAAGTGGGGCCCAAGCGGCGCCGTGCTGATCAGCGATACCTTCGCACATGACACCTTCGGCATCCTGGCGGATGTCTCCTATTCGTCTACCCAGACTCGCCAGAACCACATCAACATCCAGGGCTGGGAAGGCACGACCGCCGGCTATCATAACGTCGGCGGTGTCAACACGGAGCAGGTCGGCAACGCGAGCTGGTTCATTCAGGACTACGGCATCTATCGCGAGCAACAGAATGTCGAGCGCACGCAGGGCCGTTTGGTGCTCCAATGGCGCCCGACCGATGCCTTCGAAATCACATTGAACGATAACTTCAGCCGCTCCCATACCCACCAGGCCCAGTACGGCTACAGCGTGTGGTTCAACACGACCGGCATGCAGAATGTACAACTAGACAACAATGGCACGGTGGTGAATTTCGTGCAGCCCGGCACTCCGACCGATTTCCAGGGCCAGTACAATCCCCAGACTCTGCAGTTCAACGACATCGGCGCCAATGTGAAGTGGGATGTGACCGACAAGTTCGCTGTGATGCTGGACTATGACCATGCCGAAGGCTGGTCGAACCCGAGCCATGAAATTGGGATCGATGTCGATGTCGGCTATGGCAACAACGCCAACAATGCGAATGTTGGCATCACGGTCCCCAATGGACATGGCCTGCCCTTCACGTCCAATTATGGCCCCAACAACGACAAGACCAAGTTCATCAACAACGGCATTATCGGCTCTCACGTGCTGCCGGAAACGCAGGGCTGGAATCTGGACACCATCAACCAGTTCAAGGCCGAAGGAAATTGGACCGAAGACAACGTTAGTTTCAAAATCGGTTTCCAATATGTTGCCGAGCATAAAAACGAGACGGAGTGGGACAGCTTTCAGAACAACAACTGGCAGGCGTATTCGGGTTACGGCCCGGCTTCGGGAAACACCCAAGGCGTCACGCTGCCGCAGAACCTGTTCACAAAATCGTTCAACACGTCTGACTTCATCAGCGGGTGGTCGGGCGCAGGCAATCTTCCCTCGAACATCCTGCAATATGATCCCTGGCCAACCCTCAACTACCTGAATAGCCTCAAAGGTGTGGGTGCGAACAATTGCTGCGCCCTGCCGGCTGGCGCGAGTGCAAGCGACCCTGCACATGCCGGGCAGCCCTTCAGCGGCACCTATCAAGTCGCATTTAATCCGGGGAACTACCACGTCTTAAAAGAAGAGACCTACACTGGTTATGTGCAGGCCAACTTCAAAACCACGGTCGGTGGTTTGCCGCTGAAGATTAACGTCGGTACCCGCTACGATATCACCAATGAAGACGTCACCGGTCTTGGCCAAATCGTTCAATCCTTCACACAGCAAACTGGTGATGCAACAGCCTGGCAAGTCAATTACGCCGGAGGCATCGCTCCGATTTCGGCTCAGCACCAGTACCAATATCTGCTGCCGAATTTCGACATGACCTTGGCGCTGACGGACAACATCGATCTGCGCTTCGATGCCTCGCGTTCCTTGACGCGCCCGCCGATCAGCCAGCTCAATCCGGTAACCAGCGTGGGCAGCTCGCGTATTGGCACTGTCACCACCAGCGGCGGCAACTCCAATTTGTTACCGTATTTGTCTGATAACATGGATGTCAGCGCGCAGTGGTACTACACCCAGAACTCCTATCTGTCGGTGGGTGCCTTCTTGAAGTCGGTGGACAATTTCATCGTCAACCAGTCCAGCGCTGCTGATTACGGCGTCGTCGGCACCGAATGCACCAACCCGGCGACCAAAGTGCCGCTGCCAGCTTGTATCACGGTCGATGTTCCCTACACCATCACCAAGCCGGTCAATGGTCCGGCGGCGAATGTGTACGGTCTCGAAATCGCTTGGCAGCATGTCTTCGGCGATACGGGCTTCGGCTATCAGGTCAACGGCACCATCGTCGATACCAATAAGCCGTACAATCCGCGTGACCTCAGTGTCAGCGGCTTCTCGGTTACCGGTCTGTCTGACTCATTCAACGCGGTGCTGTTCTACGACAAGGATGGCTTCCAGGCGCGTTTGGCTGCCAACTGGCAAGACAGCTATCTCGATCATTTCGGCCAGATTCAGAACGGTTCACAGTTCGGCACTGAGCCAACCTTCGTGAACACCAACTGGAATCTCGATTTTAGCACCAGCTACGACATCACCAGCCAAGTGACGGTATTTTTGGAGGTGTCAAATCTGACCGACTCGACCTACTCGACGCATGGCCGCTATTCCAACCAGCTCCTCGACGTGGTGGATTACGGCCGCAAGTTTAAAACGGGTCTTCACTTCAAACTCTAAGGCCTTCGGTATCTGGAGGGGCCGCCCTTGGCGGCCCTTCTTTTTTTCGTCATGATCCAAGGAATCGAACATCATGACTGGGGTGATGGGCGCAATGCAGGCAATTAAAGACATTGTGATTGTCGGTGGCGGAACGGCCGGCTGGCTCACCGCTGCGGTGATTGCTGCGCGCCACCAGGGCCGCATAAAGGCCGGACACTTCTCTGTGACGCTGGTGGAGTCGCCCTCCGTAAGCATTATCGGGGTGGGCGAAGGCACTTGGCCGACGATTCGCACCACACTGAAGAAGATCGGCGTTTCGGAAACCGAATTTTTCCGGAATTGCGATGCAGCTTTCAAGCAGGGCGGAAAATTCGCGCGCTGGACCACCGGGGCGGATGACGACTTCTATTATCATCCCCTGGTTTTGCCGGAGGGGTTCCACGACATAAATCTCGTACCGCACTGGCTGGCGGAAACCGGCGGTCGCAGCTTCTGCGATGCTGTTTGTGTGCAAGGCGTGCTCTGTGATGAAGGGTTGGCACCCAAGACAATTGCCACCGCGGAATACGAAGGCGCCGCCAATTATGCCTATCATCTCGATGCCGGAAAATTCGCGCCGTTCCTTCAGCGCCACGCCACCGGGAAGCTCGGTGTGCGGCATGTGCTCGCTGATGTCACGCAGGTCAACCAGCAGGAAAACGGAGACATCGCGAACCTCGTCACCGAGCAGGCAGGCACCATCGCAGGCGATCTTTTCGTTGATTGCACAGGTTTCGCCTCCCTACTTCTGGGCAAAACTCTTCAGGTTCCGTTCAAATCCTGTAGCAGCGTTTTGTTCTGCGATACGGCTTTAGCCGTGCAGGTGCCTTTTGACCGGCCCGATGCGCCTATGGCTTCGCAAACCAACGCCATAGCGCAGAAAGCCGGCTGGATTTGGGATATTGCCCTGCCGACCCGCCGCGGTATTGGCCATGTCTATTCCAGCCGTCATATGAGCGAGGACATGGCGCGCGAGACCTTGGCCGCCTATGTAGGTTCGCAAATCAAGGATTTGAAAGTCCGTAAGATCCCGATCCGCTCCGGTCATCGTGAGACATTCTGGAAAAACAATTGCGTGGCAGTCGGCTTGGCGGCCGGATTTCTAGAGCCGCTCGAATCCTCGGCTATTGTGCTCGGTGAATTGTCGGCCAAGCTGATCGCCGAACAGATGCCGGCAACGCGCGAGGTCATGGATATCGTGGCGGCCAGCTTCAATGACGTGACGGCTTATCGCTGGGGCCGCATCATTGATTTTCTCAAGCTGCACTATTGCTTGACCAAGCGCACGGACTCACAGTTCTGGATCGATAATGCGGATCCTGCGACGATCCCGGAACGGCTGCAGAATTTGTTGAAGCTCTGGAAATACCGTTCGCCCTGGTTCTTTGACGAATTCGACCGGCTGGAAGAGGTGTTCCCGGCCGCGAGCTACCAATATGTGCTCTATGGCATGGGTTTTCGCACAGAGGTTGATCCTTACGAAATCGCCCAGACCGCGCGCATGGCGGCACAGTATATGCGCCAGAACATGGCGATTGCCGCGCGCTTGCGGGCGGAATTGCCCAAGAACCGCGAGCTCGTTCAGAAAATTCAAACTTACGGCTTACAGCCGATCTGAGGCACCGTGACCAATATCGTTCCTCTGAATAGTCAAACCCATCGCGCTCTGCATGTGACACCCTCCGGTCAGGATGCGCGAAATTTTGTGGGGGTGGTGATCGCCGAATTTCCTCATCTGATTCCGCATTATCCCATCCTCTTTTCGAAGGATGCGGAAACCGGAGCCTTCTATTGCGGGGCCATGCTGGGATTCGATCCGGACGAGAATTTATTCTCTGGCGAAGGTGCTAATGTTTACCGTCCGCTCAATTTACAGCGCGGGCCATTTTTCACGGCCGGTTCCGAACTTGTCATTGATCTTGATTCGCCCAAAGTGGGAGCTGGTGAGCGTCTGTTCGATGATGATGGGGCTCCGACGGCTTATCTCAAATCGATCATGGCCCTGTTTCGCGATCTGGTGCCCGGCATCGAGCAGTCGCGGATTTTCACGGAAACCCTGCTGGGCCTGAAGTTGATTGAGCCCATCGACATCGATATTGGGCTTGACGATGGAACCAAGCGTTCTTTGGTTGGCCTTTATACCATTAACAAGGATGTGTTGCGCGAGCTGCCGGATGCGGATGTATTGACCTTGTTTCGGCGCGGGTATCTTCATCTCATCCATTTGATGGTCGGATCGCTGGCCCATATTCCGGTGCTGGCGCGCAAGAAGAACAACCGCCTTCTCGAAAGCACTGGCTTGAAGCTATGACGAATGCCGTTCCGGAGTGCGGGCCCGCTAGTCCCGAAGAATTCCGGGACATTCTTTTGGCCTGTCGGCCGCTTGTTTTGCGGGGGCAGGTGAAGGATTGGCCTGTGGTGCAGGCGGGATGCAAAGGGGCCGAGGCATTCCGCGATTACCTCTTCACCTTCGACCGCGGTTTGCAAATGGAGGCCTTTTTCGGTTTGCCAGGCATCGCGGGAAAATATTTTTACAGCGAAAGCTTTTCGGGGTTCAATTTCGAACGGCGCCAGATGCGCTTTGCGGCAGCCCTCGATGCCATTGTGGAAAACCTGCAAATCGATGGTGCGCCTTCGGTCTATGCCGGCTCTGTGCCGGTTGATGAATATCTGCCCGGCTTTACGCATGAGAATGCCATGCCGCTCGTGGAAGGTGTCGGTCCGCGGATTTGGGTCGGCCATGCCTCCAACGTTTCCTGCCATTATGATGCCATGGAGAACATCGCGTGTGTCGTGGCAGGGCGCCGCCGTTTCACCCTGTATCCGCCTGAATTGATCGGGAAGCTGTATGTTGGTCCTATCGATCGCACCATGGCCGGGCAACCGGTGAGCCTGGCGGCTTCTTCTGCACCCGATGCGGCCCTGTACCCGCAGTTCGAGCCGCTGCGCGACTCTGCCATGATTGCCGAGCTTGAGCCGGGTGACGCACTATTTCTGCCTAAGCTATGGTGGCATCAGGTCGAAGGTACCGCGCCGTTCAATGGGCTCATCAATTATTGGTGGGATGCGTTTCGTGCCGGGCCGGACGCGCCCTATACGGCAATGCTGCTGGCCATGATCACCATGTCCGAACGCCCCGCCCCCGAGCGAGCCGCCTGGAAAGCGTGGTTCGAACACTACGTCTTTCGGCAAGAAGGCCATCCCTTGCGGCATCTGCCGCCGCAAGAGCATGGCCTTCTCGGTCCTTTGAAGCCCGATAATTATGGAAAGCTGCGGGCCTATATCATGCACCTTCTTAGAGGCGGTGCTTAAACGGCACAGTTCTTGGCAATGAATTCCTGATGTGTGGGCATCACGCGGGTGCACTCTGCCACCACATTCTTGATGTTCTCCAGCGTTGAAGTGACGACCGCAGGATCAAGGGCATCTGCGAGCGGATCGTGGTGACGCGGCTTGATGCCTTGGCCAGCGTACATATAAAGCCAGCTTTGAGCGGGAAACAGCTCATTGTCTTCCCGCAGGATGCGGCCATAGCCCTGGAAAAGTTCCAGCCGCTCTTTCAGGCTGTCGGTCTGCGGGATGGTTTTGCAGAATTTCCAGAACGGCGTGTCTTCCCGCTCGTTGGTCGTGTAATGCAGGATCAGGAAGTCGCGCACACGCTCGAACTCATGAATCAGCGTAGCGTTATAACGATCGCGATTCGCCGGCTCGAAGTTGCGGTCGGGGAAATGGCGCAGCAGCAAGGCCACACCGCGCTGCACGAGGTGAATGCTGGTTGATTCAAGCGGCTCGAGGAAGCCGCTGGCCAACCCCAATGCGACCACGTTTTTGTTCCAGAACAGCTTGCGGCGACCGGTGGTGAACTGGATCAGCAGCGGATCGTTCATTTCTTCGCCGTCGGCATGAGCCTTCAAAGAGGCCAAGGCCTGTTCGTCGCTGATGAATTGGCTGCTGTAGACATAACCGTTGCCGGTGCGATGCTGCAGCGGGATACGCCATTGCCAGCCGGCTTCCAGGGCCTTGGTCAGGGTGTAGGTGGCTGGCGCGCGGGTTTGGCGCACGGGCACGGCCGCTGCCCGGTCGCAGGGCAGCCACTTGTTCCAGTCCTCATAACCGGTTTTGAGAGCCTGTTCGATGAGAAGGCCCTGGAACCCCGAACAGTCGACGAAGAGATCGCCTTCGATCGTCTTGCCGTTTTCGAGGGTGATCTTCTCGATATAGCCGTCATTGGCGCGCTGTTGGGCGGAGATGACCCGGCCTTCGGTACGGATAACGCCCCGCGCTTCGGCCCAATTGCGCAGATAACGGGCGAACAGGATGGCATCGAAATGCAAGGCGTAAGTGATGCGTTCGAGCGGAGAATTGGGTGCTTGGACCGGCCGCATGAATTTGCCGTGTTCGGCGGCCTGCGCCATCAGGCTGTATTCTTCGAGGCGGTCAGCGCGTCCCGCCAAATGTTCTTTCATCCAATACGCGGCGAAAGGCACGCCGTCGATATCGAAGCCGGTATTACCGAAGGGATGGTACCAGCTATGTCCAGGTTTAACCCAATCCTGGAATTGAATGCCGAGCTTGAAGGTCGCCTGGGTTTTGCGGATGAGGTCGTTCTCATCAATGCCGAGCACACGGATGAAGTCTAGCACCGGCGGAATGGTTGCCTCGCCCACGCCGATCGTGCCGATCTCCTCGGATTCGACCACCTCGATCCGGCAACCTAGCGGCTTCAGGAAACGTGCGAAACTCGCGGCCGCCATCCAGCCGGCGGTGCCGCCGCCCACGATTACGATACTGCGAATGCGATTGTCTTCCGTCATGGGCTTTTCACCTATTTTGTCTGCTCATATCTTATGCGCGGAACCTGCGCTCTTATGCGTGAAACTTAGCGCGATCACGGAGGTTTGCGGAAGCGCTTACACTGTCGCTTTTCGGAAATTACATACCAAAAAATGGGCTATGCCATGCCTTCGGGCATGGCTTGGCGGCCCTTAGTCGCACGATTGCTGTCCAACACGTCCTGAATGCCTTTGCGCCGTCCTTGTCTCTCCTGGCTGGGATTGGGCGCCCCTCATGTTGCGGTCAGTGATTGATTTAGTAGGCTATAGGGGGTCAAATCTCGCGAGCTTTTTTGCGAGGACATGAGCATAGTGCTGCCCATCTCGATTGATGACGTGCGTGAAGCTGCGAAAGCCATTCAAGGCGCTGTGGAGCATACCCCGACCCGCCCGTCGCGGACCCTCTCGGAGATATCAGGCGCCGAGATTTGGTTGAAATTCGAGAATTTGCAATTCACGGCGTCCTTTAAGGATCGTGGTGCGCTCAACAAGCTATTGGCGCTTTCGGCCGAGGAGCGAGCCCGTGGTGTCATCGCCATGTCGGCGGGCAACCACGCCCAAGGTGTGGCTTATCATTCGGGCCGTTTGGGCATTCCGGCCACCATCGTCATGCCGCTCGGCACGCCCTTTGCCAAAGTCAAGCATACGAAAGGGTTCGGAGCCCGCGTAGTGCTCGAAGGGGCGACTCTGACGGAAGCCTCCGCCTATGCTCGCGCTATGGCCGAGAAGGAAAACCTTGTTTTTGTTCATCCCTATGACGATCCCAAGATTATGGCTGGGCAAGGCACGGTGGCGCTCGAAATGCTGGCCGATGCCCCCAAGCTTGATGCTTTGGTGGTGCCAGTGGGCGGCGGCGGCTTGATTTCAGGGGTCGCCGTGGCGGCCAAAGCGCTTTATCCCAACATCGAAATTTATGGGGTTCAAACGCGCGCCTACCCCTCCATGTACAATGCGGTGAAAGGGGAGAACCTGCCTTGCGTGGGGCAGACCATGGCTGAAGGCATCGCCGTGAAAGAACCGGGGGTGCTGACGACGCAAGTGGTGCGCGAGCTGGTCAAAGACATCATCCTGGTGGGTGAAGCGGAAGTCGAACACGCCATCGCGGCTTTGCTGGAAATCGAAAAGACCCTGGTGGAAGGCGCCGGCGCCTCGCCTCATGCGGCGGTGGCTGCGCGCCCCGAGTTGTTCAAAGGCAAGAAGGTCGGCCTCATTTTGTCGGGCGGCAACGTCGATGTGCGCCTGTTGTCGAATGTTATTCTGCGCGAGCTGTCGCGCGAGGGGCGCATCTTGTCTTTGGCGGTGAAAATTGTGGATCGGCCCGGTGTCTTGGCGCAGGTCGCAACGCTGGTGGGCGAGGCTGGCGGTAATATCCTCGAAGTCTCACATAACCGCATGGCCACCGACACGTCGGCGAAGCTTGCTCATCTCGGTATGACGGTGGAAGCGCGCGATGCGGATCATGCGGAAGAAATCCGCGCCAAGCTCCGGAATGCCGGTTTCGAGCTGGAAGGCTGAGCTGTGCTAGGCTGGCCCCCGAAGTTATGGAACACGCTCTGAGGCAGGCTGCCGCTGAAACAGTGTTCGGGGCGGGCTGGAATTGGGCTCGGATTGCTGGAAGCCTTATAGGCCGCGGCCATGAGCGTCTCTGATGATCTGCCGCTGGCCCAAGGCTAGCGTTCGGCTTTTGATTCACGAATAATTATGCCCGCTTACGTTAAGGTGCGTTCTTCTGGAATAGGAGAACCCATGGCTTTACCGTTGCGCATCGAGCCGGGTGACGAAGTCTACGTCGACGACGCAGAAGGCATCGTGGCCCATGTGCGTCGCGCGAATGTGCGCGAGGTCTTCATTTTCGTTGAAGATCAAGGAGATTTTGTTCTGCCGCGCGAAATGGTGAAGTCCGCGGTCAACGGACAAATCGTACTCTATTGCAACAAACTTCCCTTACGCATGCGTGCCGTCATCGGGCATTTGCATGGCGAATCTTACGATTGGGAAACGCACTGATTTTCTCTATAGGTATTTGTACTGGGTAGCCGGCTGAGCTAGGCTGCCGCCATGACCCCTCTGCCTCCCATTGAAGATGGCTACGACGTTTTCGTTCACGACGGAGACGTCAAAGTCGGCGCTGTCCGGGAAGTTCACCCCCATTCCATTGTCGTGTATGTCGAGAATGCTGGTGATTTCTCTGTGCCCCGCGAGGCGGTGATGGAGGTCGTGGCCGGCAAGGTCGTGCTCCATTGCGGCCTGCTTGATCAGGGTCTGAAGCGCGCCATTCATCATGCGCATGATTCCGAAGACCCTGGCGCCGGGAGCGGGGTTCCGCAGGAACCGGCGGATTAACCTTTTCTTAAGCATCTTCTTCGCGGTCAGCGGGCGTCCCGTTAGGGTCACGCCATGAAGATGATTCGCCCGAACCGCTTGGCGTTGCCCCGGCTGGCAATGCCGAAATTTGCCCAGATCACGGGAATGGTCGTGACCTCGATCGTGGTCTTTGGCACCGATACGGATGTGCTTTTGGCCGTGCCTATGGGGCTGTTGGCGGGCAGCTTGGCGACGTTTTTTGTTTCGCTGTCGGATTATCGGGACGCGGCTAAAAATCTCTGAGCTGCCGCTATTCGACCTTCGGGATGTTGTTGATTGTCTCTTCCAGTTCCTGGAAGGAGGGCTGTGCCTCGGACGGCACGCTGCCACGGCCGATTTCGACTGAGACCTGGGCCGCATTGCCATGCAGATGGGCAACCAGGATATCGCGGATCACATGATAGAAGAGCGCCTCTTCATCCACGATCGACTTCAAACGCACACTTATCGGCCCCACGATGCCATAGGCGAGAAACACGCCCATGAAGGTGCCCACCAGGGCTGAGCCGATCATACGGCCCAACACCTCTGGCGGTTCCGAGATGGCGCCCATGGTTTTGATCACGCCCAGCACGGCGGCAACGATGCCGAGAGCCGGCAGGCCATCTGCCATGGTCTGCAGGGCGTGGGCAGTAGAAAGCGCCTCGTGATGGTGCTTTTCCAGCTGCTTTTCCATAGCCGCTTCGACCTGGAGCGGATCTTCCAAGCTCATGGTCATCATCCGCAAGGTGTCGCAGATGAAATCGAGTGCAAAATGGTCTTTGGCGATTTTGGGATAGCGCTTGAAGATGGATGAGTCTTCGGGCTTCTCGATATGCGCTTCAAGGGCAATAAGCCCCTTGGATTTCATCGTCTTGGTGAGCAGGAACAGAAGGCAGAGCAAATCGCGGAAATCAGCCGGCTTCCATTTGGGGCCGGACATGACCTTGCTGAAATCGCCGCCGATCTTCTTCAGCGTGAACATCGAACTGCCGATCAGAAGCGCGGCGAGGGCTGCACCCAGAATCGTGATGAGCTCGTGAGGCGCAGCTTCAATGACGGAATCGAGCTTGCCTCCCGACATCAGGAAGCCGCCGAACACGCAGGCGAAGAGCACTACGATTCCGATGATTTGAAGCATCTGGTCCCGCCCGTAAAGCGACCGACAGTATTGAAGAAGAGGCCTTAACGAGCGCTAAACTCTATGGTTATTGGCCTAAGCAATTTCAGCAAGTTTACGGTCGACCAGGGCGGACAACTCGCGCGTTACTTGTTCGCCGAGGATGCTGGTTTGATCTGTCGCTCTGGCCGCGTGACCAATGGAAGCAATATGCAGACGGATAACCGCGGCATCCGGTTCTCTTCCAGCACGTATCATCGCGTCGAGGTAACCGCAAAGAAGGCTTGCGATTTTGGCCGCTGCAGGAAGATTTGCGTTCCCTGCAAGCCCCCGGATTTCATGCGCTGCTTGGTAAGTCTTGGTAGCTTCCAAGCCAGCGGCTTCGAGGCGAGGAAGAGCTGCCAGCACCCCTTCGCGCAGGATGGCCGAACTCTTTTCCAAGACCATTTCAGCCGCTTTAACGGTTGCAGGGCTGCGTAACACTTTCTTTAGGGTTTGGCTCCGCTTCTCATCTACAACCGGATATTCGCCGGGCTGAATGATGACGGCTTTGGAGTCACTCATACAACCTCCCAATTCGGAGTGGGAGCTGATGCGGCAGTATCTGCTCTAACGCCTTCTTTTCTGCCGGTGTCGCTGCTGCGGCGCCACGGCCCGGCATAAGTTTCGTCGCTGCGGCGGCGTCTATCGGGGCCAAAATAATTGTCGCAATGCACATAAGGGCGAGGCCGATCAACGATTTCGCTGATCCGCAGGATCAGGCTGTTGATGGTAATCGGTTTGGCCAGGAACTCCGTGACACCGGCATCCCGGGCCGCCTCGACACGATGGCGCTCACTGTGACCGGTCACCATGATGATCGGAACATAAGGATTTTCGCCGGTACCGGCATGACGGACCGCTCGCGTAAGCTCGATCCCATTCATCGGCTCCATGGAAAGATCGGTAAGAATGAAGTCGATCTCTTTGCCGGATAAAATCGCAAGTGCTTCTTTGCCATTCTTAGCTTCGAAGAGATCCCTGATGCCAAGAGATAAAAGCAGCGACCGCAATAGAAGTCGCATATATACGTCGTCTTCGACAACCAACGCACGCAGGCTTTCAGCCATTCCATGTCCCCGCCCGCTTTTGCGGTGTTGTCACTGTAGTGACATGGGCGTTAATAAGTTGTTCTCCTAGTAACTATACGTATATTGAGCCAATGCGCTGGCTGCTGGAGAAATTGTTAACCGTTGTCGCCCGGCAGGTTCGGGCGCTGCTGTTCAACCCGGTCGATCTGGGTGTCATTGCTGTGGTGGAGCAGGCTGGCAAGGTCGTGCTGGTGCGCCACTCTTACAAGAGTGGCTGGTTGCTGCCGGGTGGAGCGGTAGAGCGCAACGAACCTCCGGGCGAAACCATCTTGCGAGAGCTGCGTGAGGAGATCGGGCTGACGGCGTCCGAGCCGCCGGAACTCTATGGGGTTTATACCCGCCGCGGCGTCTGGGTGACCAACTACGTTCTCCTCTACCGGGTCCGGGGCGCGCAATTCACCTTCAAGCCAAGCTGGGAAATCCGCGAGCTGCGTCTTGTTGATCCGGAGAATACTCCATTGGGAACCGGCGGAGCCCCGCGGCGCAGATTTCAGGAAATCTATTCAGGGGCCGCCCAATCGCCAAATTGGTAGGTTGGAGTCCGTCAGCCGTCTTGCATTTGCCGGCATCTGCCAGTAGCGAAGGCAGTATGAGCGACCAGCCCTGGCAAATCCGGCCGGAACGCGCCGAAGACGCGCCATTGGTCGAGCATTTGAATGCCGTCAGCTTCGGCCCAGGCCGCTACGCCAAATCTGCTTATCGTTTGCGGGAAGGGGTTGATCCCGTCCAAGGCCTTTCCTTTGTTGCGGTAGACGGGGAAGAATTGCTGGGCTCGATCCGGTTTTGGCCTGTAGCCATCGGGATGGAGAAATCGCTGCTCCTGGGGCCCCTGGCGGTGCAGCCCGGTCTTCGTGGCCGGGGTATCGGCATTGCCCTAATGACGCGTGCCATCGATGAGGCTCGCAGCCAAGGTCATGCTTCCATCGTTCTGGTCGGCGACGAGCCTTATTATGTGCGTGTCGGCTTTGCGCGTCTGGCCCCCGGGCGTGTCCGTTTTCCGGGGCCGGTCGACCCGGCACGCGTGCTCGCCCTGTCGCTGCAGCACAACGTCATGCTGACTCTCAAAGGCGAAGTGCGCCGCCCGCATGTCGACCATCCGGTCTGCGGCTGCGGGGCTGCGGTGGCAGGCTGAGCCCGGCTTTCGCCTATCGTATGGCGCTTAATGCCATCAGCACGCAAAGCGTGCGATAATACCGCTGCACCTCTTTGAGAATGCCGGTTTCTAATGCTTTATCTTGAACTTGCCATTGTTGCCATTCTCATCGTGGTCAATGGCGTGCTCGCCATGTCGGAGCTTGCCGTCGTCTCGTCGCGACAAGCCAAGCTCAAAACCTTCGTTGAGCGCGGCCTGAGTGGTGCCCGGCGTGCTTATGAGCTGGCGACCAATCCTGGACGTTTCCTTTCCACTGTGCAGATTGGTATCACCTTGGTTGGCGTGGCCTCGGGTGCATTTTCTGGTGCCACGCTGGGCCTTCGTCTCACCCAATGGCTGATGCTGCAAGGACTGCCGGACGCTGTGTCTGAGGCGCTGGGTGTTGGCTCGGTGGTTGCGGTCATCACCTATCTGTCGCTGATCATTGGGGAGCTTGTGCCCAAACAGATTGCCTTGCGCAATCCCGAGCGCATGGCACTGCGCGTAGCGCCGGCAATGATCCTGCTGCAGCGGGCCGCAAGCCCATTGGTGACGATACTGGATGTTTCCGGCAGGCTGGTGCTGCGCCTTCTCGGTCAACACAAAGAGGCTGAAACCAAGCTGTCCGATGAAGAGATCAAAGCTGTGATTGCTGAGGCGGAAGGCGCTGGTGTGCTGGAAGCCGAAGAACGCCGCATGATCTCCGGCATCATGCGTTTGGGAGACCGTTCGGCGCGAGGCGTGATGACGCCGCGGACCGAGGTGGACTGGCTGGATATTTCGGCGCCGGAAAGCGAGTGGAGACAGACTCTCGCAGTCTCTCAACACTCCCGTCTCCCGGTCGGTGAAAGTATCGATGCGCTGAGTGGCGTCGTACAGGCGCGCGAACTCGCCGGGCAACTTCTCATGCAGGGCGCGCTGAATCTGCGCTCGCTTATTCGCACCGTCCCTGTCGTCTATGAACATGCCGACGCGCTCGATGTGCTGGCTGTTTTGCGCAATGCAGAGGTGCCGCTGGCCCTGGTGCATGACGAGTATGGGCATTTCGAGGGCATTGTGACGCCTGCCGATATTCTGGAAGCGATTGCTGGCGCGTTCCGCTCAGACATGCAGGGTAAGGAACTTGGTGCGATCCGGCGTGAGGACGGTTCCTGGCTTTTGGCCGGGGACCTCCCGGTAGACGAAATGGCGGACATCCTTAGTATCGCGCTCGCTCCTGGTCACGATTACCAGACGGCCGCAGGCTTTGTGTTGGCGATCGCGCGCCGTTTGCCCGCCACTGGCGATAGCTTCATCATCCAAGGCTGGCGCTTCGAGGTGGTGGATATCGATGGCCGCCGGATCGACAAGATTTTGGCCGCCAAGCTGCCCGCCCTGCGGCGAGAGCGGCTGCATTAATCAACGCCCTTCCTGTCTCCAGGCCAGCATCAAAGTGCCGAGCAGAAGCAACAAGCCGAGCCAAGCTGGAAGCAAAGGCCTCTGTTCGATGGCGGTGACGCGGGTCGCCTTGTTTTCTGCCACCCCCATCCAGCCATCGCCCGCCATATGGCGGCCGCGTGACACGCGGCGGATGTCCGGCATGCCATCGCTGAGCCACGCAACGCCGCCGCCGCTTTGTTCGGCCACCGGCTGCAGCAGCTGGTCGGTCGCGCGCATGTCGGCGACTTCTTTGGGATTGAGCGGTCCCGCGGCGGCAACAGTAGAGAGCTTGCCATCGGTGATGCGGTAGAGGCCAAGTTCTTCGGCCTTCATGGCGCCACGCCATTCGCCGGGATCGGTTTTGGTCAGCGGCAGCGCCACGGTCTTGCCCGAAGGCGTGGTCACCGTCACAGAAGGAGGTTGATCCGCCATGGTGCGGCGGATAACGCTGAGATCACCGCCGGAAATTGCTGCCGTTAGCTTCTCCTCTTCCAGCTCCGGCTCTTTCATCAGCCAATGGGCGAGGCGCCGCAGCAATTCGGTTTGCGGCCCGCCGCCTTCAAAGCCGCGCGACCACAGCCAGCCCTGATCGGAAAGCAGTTCGGCCACGCGTCCTTTTTCCACGCGATCGAGGACCAATAGCGGTTTGTCGCCGGGGCCGCTCATCACGGTTTGTCCGGTGACTTTCTGGGCGCCGATCATGCGGAACCAGCGCCCCCAGCTTGGCGGCGTCTTGTCGGAATTGGCGCTGGGCAAGGCATGGGTGACAGGGTGGGCGAAGCCCTGTGTTGTCACCGCCGGTTTGAAGGGCTTGGTGATCACCTCGCCGGTGGGTTGGGCGGGCAGAACGGCCGAAAGCGGCGTGCGGTAGATGCTGCCATAGCCGGCGAATTCCGGGCCCGCCGAAACCAGCAGCGCGCCGCCGTTTGCCACATATCCCGTGATGTTCTGGTAATAGCCGAGCGGCAGGATGCCGTGCTCGCCATAGCGGTCGAAAATAATCAGATCAAAAGCGTCGAGCTTTTCCTGGAACAGCTCGCGGGTCGGGAACACGATCAAGGCGAGTTGATTCAGCGGTGTGCCATCGAGCTTCTCCGGCGGACGCAAAATCGTGAAATGCACCAAGTCGACGGATGGGTCGCCTTTGAGCAGGTTACGCCAGACGCGCTCGCCCGCATTGGGCTCACCGGAAACCAGCAGCACGCGCAAACGGTCGCGCACGCCATTGATCGCTACCACGGCGCGGTTGTTTTGCAGCGTCAATTCGGAAGGCCCAGGTGCGGCTTCAAGCTCAACGACGCTTTGGCCTTCGTGGTTGATATCGACCGAGATTGGCGTGTTACGGCCAAGCATGACGTCCTGAGATCCTATCTCCGTGCCGTCGATACGCACCTTCACCGTGGCGGTGCCGGCTTGTCCGCCGCCCAGATCATCCACCCGCACCACGATATCGGCTCTTTGGCCGACAATGGTGTAACGCACCGCATCGACGACCGTCAGCTTACGGTCATTTTCGCTGTGCTTGCCGATGATGATGGCGTGGATGGGGCTCTGGCGCGGCTTGGCCGGAACGTCATGCACTTCGCCATCGGTGATCAGGAAGGCGCCTGCCACGCGGGATGGTGCCACATCTGCCAAAGCGCCGTTGAGGGCTGCGAAAGCCTGGGTGCCGCTATCCTCGCCAGCGGGATTGGTGGTGACCGTGACGGTCTTCACATCCAGATTGGGTTCGCGCTGCAGCCGGGCTTTGAGGGCCGCCGCCGCTTTGTCGGCCTCCGCGCGCCGCCCGTTGATCTCCATACTTTGGGAATGATCGACCACGATCACCGCCACATCGCGCAAGGGTTCGCGATGTTCGCGAATGAGCAGCGGGTTGGAAAGTGCCAGGGTGAGGGCAAGGAACGCCAGCCCGCGGGCCCAGGTGCCGCGTGCGCGTGCGACGAAGCCATAGACCGTGAAGGCAAAGGCCAGCACGATCAGCACCCACAGCAAGGTGAGCGGAATATGCGGGGCAAAAGCGATGGTACCCATCTATTTGCCCTTCCCCTGCCGCTGCAGGATGGCCGGCACATGCACCTGATCGGTCTTGTAGTTGCCGGTGAAGGCATACATGACGAGATTGATGCCGAAGCGGATCGACATCTCGCGCTGGGTGGAACCGCCGGGTGTCACGTCCACCATCGGATGGCCGCGGGGATCGACCGCCCAGGCCGCGGCAAAATCATTGCTGCCGATGATCACCGGCGACACGCCATCGCCGCCACGGATGGGCGCATTACCGGGCGGCAGCACTTGCGCCCAGAGCGTTCCGCCATCCCAGCGGCCGGGATAGCTCGAGATCAGGTAGAAGGATTTGGTCAATACGTGATTGGCGGGCACCGGCGCCAAAGGCGGCAGGTCGAGTTTGCCGAGCAGGCGGCGCAGCGTTTGCTGGCCCGGATTGTTGGGACCGCGCACCGGCCCGAGTGTCAGATCGCGGGTGTCGATCAGAAGCGTGCCGCCGTTGCGCATATATTCGGCGACTTTGGACAAGGCCGCAGGCGAGAGATCCTTTTCCCGCGGGTCCATCGGCCAATAGATCAGGGGGAAGAAGGCAAGATCATCCTTTTCGAGATCGACGCCGAGCGGTTCTTCCGGCGTGTAGGAGGTGCGTGCCGCGAGCGCCTGGCCGAGCCCCGTCAATCCGGCCTTGCTCAGCGAGTCGACATCGGACTGCCCCGTGATGACGTAAGCCAAGCGGGTGTCCAGAGCGGCCTTCATGGCAAAGGCGTCGTCGCTAGCGCGCGCTTGAGGTATGTGAAGGGCGAAAAGCACCACCGCCATGCCGCCCAACAAGCGGCGCAGATTCGGCACATAGCCGCGCAAGATCAGCGAGATGACGAAATCGAGCAGCAGCAGTAAAGCGGCGGCAACCAGCAGCGGAGTCTGCAGAGGTAGGGCGGCCCGGCTGGCATAAAATTCGGTTTGCAGATCAAGCGCTGGCAACGGCAGCAGCACAGTGTCACCGCGGTTGGTGTTCAGAGCCCTCTCGGCACCGGCGCTGCCGTAAAGCCCTGGCGGGTGCTGGGCAGAAGGCTCTGTGCGCGGAATATCGCCGGCGCGGATCGGCTGGGCTTCGGCATTTGCTGGCCCTAATTTGCCGAAACCATCCAGAAGGGCACTTGGCGAGAGTGTGGCGCTGGCGGCCATGTCGGCGGGCTCGACTCCGCTCGACAACACCAAAAGCCGCCGCAGCATCTCGACGTACAAGCCGGACATCGGCAGCGTCGACCAGCCGGGGCCTGCCGCCACATGGAACTGCACGATCCATCCTTTGCCGTGCGCCGCGGCTGTCACCATGGGTGTCCCATCGGCAAGCCGCGCCCAAGTGTGCGAGGCCAGATCAACACTGGGCTCGGCCAGAATTTGGCGCGACACGGTCACATCTTCCGGAATGGTCAGGCCACTGAACGGGCTGGTTTCCGGAAAGGCCGCCAGATGCTGCGGTGAGGCCCAGGCCAAAGCACTGCCGAGATAGCGTCCGCCGCCGCGCAGCAACACAGGAACCAGATCGTCAGTCCCACCGGCTGTGTGATCACCAGCAAAGCGGATCAGCAGCCCGCCATTTTCCAAGAATTTGGCGACCCGCTGGTGATCGGCTCCGGCAATCTTGCCGACATCCGACAGGATCAGCACCGAGACATTGCGGGCCAAGAGGTCGGCAATCGCACCTTGATGCAAATCGGCATAAGGCGACAGCGCCCGTTCGAGATAATACGTGCCCGCGAGCAGCGGTTCTTCGCCAGGGCTTCCCGACACCAGACCGACAGCCCGGCGGGGCGCGCCGCGGTCCAGCAGCATCACGGCACCGGCACTGTTCTGGCCGGAGATTTCCAGTCGCGCGGTTTGATTACGCATCTCCAGCGGGATGGCGATTTTCGCGGTAATCTTGTTCCGGCCGTCGTCAAGGCGGAATGGTGCGGTGCCGAAGATTTGCCCCTGTTCGCCGAGCGCGGAAACAACACCATCGCGCGCGCCCGCCGTGCCTGCCCGTAACAGTGTGATCTCGAAGCCAGCAGCCGTATTAGAATAGCCCGAGATCGCCAATGGGCTCCCGCTGCGCTCGCGATAAAGACGGACACTGCCCAAATGCGCCAGCGCTGCGGCCGTCTCGCGGGCATGGCCGTCATCAATGCCATCGCTAAGCCACAACACTTCAGCAGGCGCTCCCGGCTTCATTTTTGCAAGCGCTTCAGTTGCCGCTTGGCGGCTGGCGAACCAAGGGTGAGGCGTCAGCCCGCGCGCCGCGCGATCGGCTTTGCCGGAATCAAGAAAATCGGCTTGCGGCCGCTCCGCTGTGGAAAGGATGGCCACCGGACGGTTGGCGCGTGCCGCCATATCGACAGCTTCCCGCACCAAACCGGCGTGTTGGTCCCAACCGGGTGCCGCCGTCCAGCCATTATCGACCAAGAGCACAAGAGGCCCATGGCCGGAAAGCTCCAGCGTACGGCCGATCTGCGGTTCCGAAAGCGCAATAACGATGGCGGCGGCCGCGATCAGGCGCAGCAGCATCAGCCACCAAGGCGTTCCCGCCGGTGTCTGTTCTTCATCGCGCAGCCCGAATAACAGGCGCAGCGGGGGAAACACCACGCGCTTGGGCAGCGGCGGGGTAACGCGCAGCAGAAACCAGATCGCGGGCAAAACGGCGAGTGCCAGTAAGATCCATGGTGCGCCGAAATTGATGCTGGGCAGAAAGCTCATCACCCCACCATCCGGTGACCGCCGGAAAGATCGGCGAATAAAGCCACCAAAGCACTTTGCGGCGGCCGGTCGATGCGATGCGAGGTATAATTCCAGCCGAGCTTGCGCGCCAGCAGGGCCACGGTTTCGGCATGGGCTTTGAAGCGTCCGCGATACTCGTTCGCAACCCCTTCGGCGCGTCCCAAGGTGCGGTTATCGTTCCCCGTCACGGCTTCGAAGCGGGTGCGTCCGTTATAGGGAAAATCTTCTTCTGCGGGATCAACGATATGCACCAGCCGTCCGCCGGCATTCGAGCGCGTCAGCCGCCGGATGCTGTGTTCGATCTCTTCGATCGGCTGCAGAAAGTCGCTGAACCAGACAAACTGTGCATTGCGGGGGAGCGGGATGTCCGGCGGCAGAACATCATCGGCCGGGGTTCGCTCCGCCAGAGCAAAACCAATGCGGCGGTAGGCCAGCCGCGAATTGGCTGGGGCCTCCCGCTCGCCGTAAAGCGCGATGCGTTCGCCGCCGCGCACCAGAAGAACACCCAGTGCCAAGGCCAAAAGGCTGGCGCGGTCGATTTTGGTTTCGGCGCCCGAGCCAAAGCGCATCGAGGGCGAGCCGTCCCGCCACAGCCAAACCGATTGCGCCGCCTCCCATTCGCGCTCGCGCACATAAAGATGCTGGCCTTTGGCCGATTGGCGCCAATCAATGGCGGTGGAAGGATCGCCGGGACGATAATGATGATATTGCCAGAAACTCTGGCCGATTCCGGCTTTGCGCCGTCCGTGCATGCCCAGTGTCACCGATGAAGCAAGGCGCTCCGCACGCACCATCAAGGCCGGCAGACTGGCGGCTAGGGATTCGGCGCTGTCGGTGAGTTTGACCATCAAAGAAGCGTGCGGCAGAGCCGGTCGATGACCGTTGGGACCGTAAGTCCTTCGGCGCGGGCTGCGAAGTTGAGTGCCATACGGTGGCGCAATACCGGCTGGGCCAGAGCTGCCACATCATCGGTAGAAGGTGCCAGCCGGCCTTCGATCAGAGCTCGGGCGCGAGCGGCCAGCATGAAGGCTTGGCTGGCGCGCGGCCCTGGTCCCCAGGCGATGACGTTGCGCAGATCGGATGCGCCTTCCGCATCAGGGCGGGCGGCACGGACAATGCGCAGGATGGCCTCCACCACCTTGTCGCCGACCGGAATGCGGCGGACCACGGCCTGGGCCTCCATCAGATCGGCTGGCGTGCAGACGGGTTTGGCATGGGTTTCTTCGCCGAAGGTGGTCGCCAGCAGCATCTGCTTTTCGGCATCCTTGTCGGGATAGCCGATGTCGATCTGCAACAGAAAACGGTCGAGCTGGGCTTCGGGCAACGGATAGGTGCCTTCCTGTTCCAGAGGGTTCTGGGTCGCCAGCACATGGAACGGGTGGGGCAGGTCGTATCGTGTGCCTGCCACGGTCACTTGCCGCTCTTGCATGGCTTGCAGAAGGGCGCTCTGGGTGCGGGGGCTGGCGCGATTGATTTCATCCGCCATCAATAGCTGCGTGAAGACCGGTCCTTTGATGAAGCGGAAGGCGCGGTGGCGATCATCGGTTTCTTCCAGCACTTCGGAACCGATAATGTCGGCTGGCATCAGGTCGGGGGTGAATTGAATGCGCTTCCAATCCATGCCGAGCACCGTGCCGAGAGATTCCACCAGCTTGGTCTTGGCCAGGCCCGGCACGCCGATCAAAAGCCCGTGACCGCCCGCCAAGAGGGTGATCAGCGTCTGCTCGATGACATCCTTCTGCCCGAAGATGACCTCGCCGATCCCGGCCCGAACCCGCCCTGCAATCTCCGCAGCGTGTTCGGCGCGTTCCACGGCCGGCCCTTTGACGTCTTCGCCGATCGTATCGTTCATTGCTTCGCTATCCAGGTTCTGTTGGCAAGGGTGAAGCGACAGGTTGCGCAGTGTCGCCGAGCCTGCCTATCTTGGGGGCGCCAGTCCTTCGCGTTTGTACCGCGTAAGGACTTGGCCAACAAGGATAACAGCCCGCCATGGCGCGTGGAATTCCTGAACAATCGGCCATCCGGTCGGCTATGTTGGCAGCCAAAGGCTTGGGCTGGGCGGAGTCCGTCATCTGATGGACGCAACCGACTATCTTTCGCTGGAAGTATTGCGTTCCCGGCTGCTGCCAATGCCGCCGCCTTTGCCATTGGCGCCCAGGCGCAGCGATTTCGACCTCAATCCCGGCACGCGCCCCGCGGCCAAGCGGGTGCTGACGCCCGCCGCTGTCCTGATCCCCATTGTGGCGCGCTCTGAACCCGCCGTGCTGTTCACGAAACGGGCCGAGCATCTCACCCGTCACCCGGGACAGGTGAGCTTTCCCGGCGGCATGGCCGACAGCGGCGATGCTTCTCTCACCGCCACGGCCTTGCGCGAATTGGAAGAAGAGACTGGCATTACACCTGATTATGTTTCCGTTGCCGGATATCTCGATCCCTATGAAACCATCACTGGCTTTGCGGTTCTGCCGGTGGTTGGGCTTTTGTCGGAAGGTTTCACAGTCCGGGCTGATGCAGGCGAAGTCGACGGCGTTTTTGAAGTGCCGCTCGCCCTCTTGCTGCATCCGGCCAGTCTGGAGGAACAACACCGCGAATTCAGAGGACAGGACCGGCGCTTTTATGCTTTCCAGCACGGTCCGCATTACATTTGGGGCGCCACTGCCGCTATGCTGGTGAACCTGCGTGAGCGTCTTGCATGACCACCCGCCTTGAGCTCCAGCCCTGGATGACCCAGCCGGAAACGGTGGCGCTGATGGCGGCCCTGGGCGAAGCCCGCTTCGTCGGCGGTGTGGTACGCAATGCGCTTCTGGACAAACCCATTACGGACATCGACATCGCCACGCCGCTTCGTCCAGAAAAGGTCGCGGAACGGCTTCAGGCCGCAGGCATCAAAGCCGTACCGACCGGTATCGACCATGGTACCGTCACGGCGGTGGTGAAGGGCAAACCCTTTGAAGTGACCACGCTGCGCCGCGATGTGGCGACGGATGGCCGACATGCGGTGGTGGCTTTCACCACCGACTGGGCTCTTGATGCGCAACGGCGCGATTTCACCATGAACGCGCTTTACGCCGATGCCGAAGGCAATGTCTTCGATACCGTCGGCGGTGTCGAGGATGCCTTGGCGGGCCGCGTGCGTTTTGTCGGAGATGCGCAAACTCGCATCCGCGAAGATTACTTGCGCATTCTGCGGCTATTCCGCTTCCATGCCTGGTATGGTCAAACTCCGCTCGATGCCGACGCCCTTTATGCCTGCGAAAGAGAGAAAGCAGGGCTGGCGAAGCTGTCGGGAGAGCGCATCGCCAAGGAAGTGCTGAAACTCCTGGAAGCCGAAAACCCGATTCCAGTTTTGATCGCTATGGGCAAGATCGGCGTTTTGGAAGAGATCGTGCCCGGCGCCTCCGACATCATGCGCCTTCGGCGTCTGGCGGCGATCGATGCCGCACGCGGTGCCGCGCCTGATGGGCTGTTGCGCTTGGCGGCGCTTTTGCCCTCTGACCGAGCGGTGCTGGTGGCGCAAGTGGTGGTGGCGCGCTGGAAGCTGTCGAACGCCCAGAAAGAGCGCCTCATCGCGGCGGCCGGTGCCTCCAAGGATATTGCGCCATTCACTGACCGGGCCCAGGCACGCCGTCTCAAATACTGGCTCGGCGCCGGGCCTTGGCAGGATCAGCTTATGCTCGCTTTGGCCGAAGAAACCTGCGCCACCGAGCAGTGGCGCGCCATCCTGGCGGCAACGGACGATCTGGATGTTCCCAAATTCCCGCTGCGCGGCGAAGACGTGCTTGCGCGTGGCGTTTCCCCTGGTCCGCAGGTCGGCAAGGTGCTTCACGCGGTTGAAACCTGGTGGGTAGAAAACGGCTTCCCGGAAGATGCGACCCTGCTCGCCGCGCGGTTGGATGAGGCGGTAAAGACGGATGCGATTTGAGATTCTGGATTCGATCAGTCTGCCGGGAAATCCAGCCAAGCAGAATGAAGATTCGTTCGCTGCAGAGTCTGCGGCGGTCGCGGTGCTGGATGGGGCGACGCCGGTATCCGATCCGCTCCTGCCGGGTAAAAGCGATGCGGCATGGCTGTCGCAATTCGGTGCGCGCCGGCTGTTGTCGCACATCAAATCAGACGGTGCTCCGCGCACGGCGCTGCGGCACGCCTTGGCGGATGCGGAGCATTCGTTTCGCGGCTTGGCGCGTCGGACGCCCATCGCCCGGCATGAATTTCCTTGTGCTTCAATGGTCTTTGTGGTGCCGAATGACAATGGTTTCGACATCTTGTGGTATGGGGACTGCTCGGCTCTAGTGCAAAGCCCTGACGGGCAAGTGGAGGCGGTCGGCTCCGCGTTCGAGCGCCGTGATGGCGAATCCGCTGATGCCGCACGCTATATGGAAGCCACCGGCCTGCCGCCGGTTGGTGCCTTGAATCGCTCCGAGGCGCTGCCGATGTTCCAACAGGCTCGTGCCAAGGTGAATACGCCTGGCGGCACTTGGCTGTTCGGTGTCGAGCCTCAGGCTTCCGAACATGTTTCGCGCCAGAAGCTCGTTGCAGCAAAGGGCACATCACTGCTGCTTTGCACGGATGGGTTCCTGGCCTTGGCCAGCGATTACGGCTGCTATGAAGCCGGGACGTTGATCGCCATGGCCGCGGAAAAAGGGCTTGCCGTGCTTGGTGAAGAATTGCGCGCGGTCGAAGAGGACGATGCCGAGGGCCGGAAATTTCCGCGCTTCAAGAAAAGCGACGACGCCACGGCTGTTTTGGTCAAGCTGGTCGGGATTTAAGCGAACCCGGTCAAATGGGCCGAAGCCTCCACGAGGCCGTGCTGGTTGAGGCGCTCGAAACCGTCCCAGATCATGCGCAAGGCGACAAAGAGGACAATGAAGACGCCTGCATAGCTGACCCAAGGATATTTGTGCAGCAGTTTGGCGATCAGCGTGGCGGCCAGTCCCATCAACGCGATGGACAGCGAAAGGCCAATCAACAGCACTTCGATGTGGTCGCGGGCCGCTCCGGCCACCGCCAAAACGTTGTCCAATGACATGGAGACGTCGGCGGCTGCGATGGAGACAATGGCGCGGCGCACGGCTTGGCCATGGGTCAGACAATGGCTATGACGGGGAGGGTGATCATGATTGTTTTCGCCCGCCAGGATTTTCGTCGCCTGCTGTTCCTGATGGGCGTGACGAATGTCGCGCCACAAGCGCCAGGTCACCCAAAGCAATAAGACTCCGCCGGCAATCACCAGCGGCACGAAGCGCAACAGGTGGACGGCGAACACCGCCAGGATGATGCGCAGGCCGACGGCCGTCGTCAGCCCCCAGAAGATCACCGTCTTGCGATCGGTCTTGTTTACCTGGGCGGCGGCCATCCCGATCACCACGGCATTGTCGCCGGCGAGGACCACGTCGATCAGGATGACTTGCAATAAGGCGAAGAGGCCACCTTGAGAAAAAATGTCCAGGATGTTGAAGCCGTTCAACGGTGTAGTCCTCTCGCGGGGGTAATAACCAAGTTTGTCTTTCCGCCTCCGCCGGAGAATCGGAAGGCGGCGTCAGTCCTTTTCGCGCAGAACGCGCCGAGCTTAGATGTGGGGGCTTTACGCTGAAATGCCAGCCCCGTCATGGAAAAATGCGGGGAATCCCTATGAAAATTGGGCGATTGGCTAATGCTACCTCAGCTTGTAGCAAAGCCATTGGTCTGTCTAAGGGCTTCTCCCAGAACCATTGCTGCCGACAGCGCGACGTTAATCGAGCGCAGACCGGGCTGCATGGGGATGATGAGGTGGGCATCCGCTGCCGTATGCACCGTTTCGGGGACGCCAGCGCTTTCACGGCCAACCAACAGGATATCCGATGGCTGGAAGGCAAAGCCCGTATAAGGCTTGGCCGCCTTGGTGGTGAGGAGAATCAGGCGATGTGCGGTGCGGGCGGTGCGGAAGGCGCTCCAGCTCGTGTGCCGGATGATTTCGGCCTGGTCCAGGTAATCCATGCCGGCGCGCCGGAGTTTGGCTTCGCTCCACAAAAAACCGCAGGGCTCGATAATATCCACCGCCACGCCCAGGCAGGCGCCAAGGCGGATGAGGGCGCCGGTGTTCTGGGGTATGTCAGGCTCAAAAAGGGCGAGGTGCATGGGATAAGTTGACTTTGACGCTAGGGAATTTTGTGGTGACGGCGGGCTTCAAACTCCGCGGAATACTTGCCTTTTGTGCGGCATCGTGCCGCAATACCCGGCATAAACGACTCACGATTCTGGCCTTTTCCATCCATAAAACGCGAAGTCATATCCCGGCTGTCGGCGCCCCGCAGCCCATCAATGAGGTGACTACCGTGGCGAATGCAAGCAACCCCGAGCCGACGCGGCGCGACTTCCTTTACATCGCGACGGGTGCGGTGGCCACGGTGGGTGCTGCTTTTGCGGCTTGGCCTTTCATCGATCAGATGAACCCATCGAGCGCTGTGCTGGCGATGGCTTCGATCGAGGTGGATATTTCCGCCATCCAGCCGGGCCAGCAGGTCATCTTCAAATGGCGCGGCCATCCGCTCTTCGTCCGCCGCCGCACGGCCAAGGAGATCGCCGAGGCCCGCGCGGCATCCGTTTCGGCTCTGGTCGATGGCTTGGCGCGCAATGCCAATCTTACCGACAGCGCCCCCGCCTCGGACGAGAACCGCGTCATCAAGCCGGAATGGCTGGTGCTGGTTGGCGTCTGCACCCATCTGGGCTGCACCCCCACCGTCTCTACGCCGCAATCGCCGCAAGGCTCCTTCGGCGGCTGGCTTTGTCATTGCCACGGCTCGGAATACGATACCGCCGGGCGCATCCGCAAAGGTCCGGCGCCGCAGAATCTGGCCGTGCCGCCTTACAGCTTCACCGATTCCACCAAGATCAAGATCGGCTAAGGGATCACGCGCATGGCTGGCCACTCCACCTATGTCCCCGCAACCGGTTTGACACGCTGGCTGGACAAGCGCCTGCCCATCATCCGGCTGGTCAACGACAGCTTCGTCACCTTTCCGGCGCCGCGCAATTTGAACTTCTGGTACACCTTCGGCGGCATCCTGGCCTTCATGCTGGGCATCCAGATCCTGACGGGCATCGTGCTCGCCATGCATTATGTGCCCAATTCCGATCTTGCCTTCTCCTCGGTCGAGCAGCGCATCATGCGCGAGGTCAATTACGGCTGGCTGATCCGCTATATTCATGCCAACGGCGCCTCGATGTTCTTCCTCGCCGTCTACATCCATATGTTCCGCGGCCTCTATTACGGCTCCTACAAGGCGCCGCGTGAGCTGCTCTGGATTCTCGGCGTCTTCATCTATCTTCTGATGGTGGCGACCGCCTTCTTCGGCTATGTGCTGCCTTGGGGCCAGATGTCTTTCTGGGGCGCCACGGTGATCACCAGCCTGTTCTCGGCGATCGATCAGATCATCCCGCATCTGGGCACGGCCATCACCACTTGGCTATGGGGCGATTTCGCGGTGGGCGATGCCACGCTCAACCGCTTCTTCTCGCTGCATTACCTGATGCCGTTCGTGATTGCTGGCGTGGTCGGTCTGCACATCTGGGCGCTGCATGTGCCGGGCAACAACAATCCGCTCGGCATCGATCCCAAGGGGCCGCAGGACATGGTGCCCTTCCATCCCTATTACACGGTGAAGGATCTCTTCTATCTGGTCCTCTTCCTCATCTTTTACATGGCCTTCGTCTTCTACGCGCCGAACTTCTTCGGCAATCCCGACAATTACATCCAGGCCAATCCCTTGGTGACGCCGCCTGACATCGTGCCGGAATGGTATCTCTTGCCCTTCTACGCCATGCTGCGCAGCGTGCCGCAGAAGCTGTTGGGCGTGATGGTGATGGGCGGCGCTTTGGCGACGCTGCTGTTTATTCCCTGGCTCGACAGTTCCAAGGTGCGCTCCTGCCGCTTCCGCCCGCTGATGAAGCAGCTCTTCTGGATCTTCGCCGCTGATTGTGTGCTGCTCGGTTATTGCGGCTCGCAGACGGCGGATGCCGCCTGGAATATCGCCGGGGTCGATCTGCCGCTGGTGTGGGTGGCGCGGCTCGCCACGCTTTATTATTTCGCCTTCTTCTGGGTTTTGATGCCGTGGATCGGTAAAATCGAGCGCACCACACCGCTGCCGGAGAGTATCGCGCAGTCTGTTCTGAATAAGGGGCGCGCGTGATGAAAAAGCTCTATGCGCTCCTCGCCATCCCAACTGTTTGCAGTCTGGCTTTTGCGGCGTCCCTGGTCAGTGATCCGCTGCCGCCGAAACAGCAGGCTTGGTCTTTCGAAGGCGTCTTCGGCACTTATGATCGCGGCGCGCTGCAACGCGGCTTCCAGGTTTACAAGGAGGTCTGTTCGGCCTGCCACAGCATGAACATGGTGGCCTTCCATGATCTTGCGGCGCCGGGCGGTCCCGGCTTCACCGAGGCCCAGGCGAAGGTTATCGCCTCTTCGTACAAAATCCCGGCCGAGCCCAATGACCGGGGTGAAATCTTCGACCAGAATGGTAACCGCCTGACACGGCCCGGCGCCCTGGCTGATCATTTTCCGCCGCCATTCCCGAATGAGCAGGCCGCGCGCATGGCCAATGGCGGAGCTTTGCCGCCCGATCTCTCCTTGATCATCAAGGCGCGCCAAGGCGGCCCCAATTATGTCTACTCGATCATCACCGGCTTTCATCAGAAGCCGCCGCATGGCTTCGTGGTGCAGCAAGGCAAGTACTACAACCCTTATTTCGCCGGGCGGAACATCTCCATGCCGCCGCCGCTGGCGCAGAATTCGGTGAGCTTCTCGGATGGCACCCCGGCTACGGTGGAGAACGAAGCCAAGGCGGTGGTGACCTTCCTGTCCTGGGCTTCGGAGCCCCAGCTTGAGGCGCGCCACAGTGTTGGCTTTCAGGTGCTGGCGTTTTTGCTGGTGCTCGCGGGCGTGCTGTTCCTCAGCTACCGCAGGATTTGGCACGGCAAGCCGGTGGACCAAAGCTCGGTGCGCAATACACCGGGTACGGGGCCGGAGACGCATTAATCCTGCGCCGTCTCACTGTGCTCAGCATTTAGACGGGTAAGTTAGACGGGCAAGGCGCAAAGCTACGAACGCTTGACCGCCAAAAAGGGATGCCTGCGCGCGGGCTCGAGGCTTATGCGATAATTTGTGCGGAACTCTATTTGAGATTGCAACGCGCACAAATTCTTTGTGTAGTACCGTTCCGTTGTCCGGGTGTTTGGGGTTGGGGGATGATTTCAAAAACTCTGTGGGCGGCTTTTGCCGTCGCGTTTGCTTGCGCCGGGGCGGCTTTTGCTGCGGCCCCGCTTGCTGCTTATGGGCGGCTTCCTTCCGTTTCTCATATGGTCTTGTCTCCAAACGGGGACCTGCTCGCCTTTGCCAAGGAGACGGAAACTAAACGGTTCTTGGTGATTTACGATCTGAACGCACGAAAGCCGAAAGCACTGGTCAGTCTCACCGACCAGAAACTGCGTGCGCTGCAATGGGCCGATGACAGTCATCTCCTGATCACGACCTCGGTGACCACGCTGCCGCGCGGGCTTGAGGGGCGGCGCAGCGAATATTACATGGCGCAAGCTTACGATGTTCAGACCAATACCTCGCGTGCTCTGCTCGAACATATCCGGGGGCTTGGCGATAATGTTGAAACCATGAACGTGATCGAGGGCACGCCTGAGCCTCGCATTATCGATGGCCAGTCCTTCGTGTTTGTGCGGGGTATCTATTTTCCGAATAATACCGGCCGCCTTGGCTTGTTCCGCGTCAATCTGGTGACCGGCGATACCCGCATGGTCTCGAACCCGCACAACGTCAATGCCGAAAACTGGGTGGTCGATGAGACGGGAAACATCGTTGCAGAAGCCGATTACAATGAGGCAGACCAGCATTGGAAAATGGTGCTGTATCGCAATGGTGAGAGAAGCACCGCGGTTGACGTTGCGGCCCCGGTGGAAGGTCCGCAAATCGAAGGGCTGAGCGAAGACGGCACAGCGGTTATCTTCAGTCTGCCGGAGGCAGAAGAAGGTCGAGTCTATCAGCAAATTTCTCTCAAGGACGGCAGCACAACGTCATGGCGGCATGGCGACATGCAATTCGGTGAACTGTTCACCGATATCCGCAGCGGGCGTGTCTCCGGCGGTTCGCGATTGGCCGAGCGCAATGACTATGTTTTCTTCGATCAGCATCTTCAGGTCATGTGGAACAGCGTCAAAGCCGCCTTCAAGAGCGCAACCAATATGGATTTGGATTCCTGGTCCAGCGATAACCGGAAAGCGATCGTGCACGCATTCGGTCAAGACTATGGCGACGGCTTTTTCCTCGTTGATCTCAACACCCACAAAGCCGATCCCATCGGTTCCGCCTATGACGGCGTTGTTGATGTCGCGCCGGTGAAATGGATCGACTACAAAGCCGCTGACGGGCGCAAAATTCAAGCTTATCTGACGCTGCCGCTGAACCGCGAGCCGAAGAATTTGCCGCTGATCGTGTTACCCCATGGCGGGCCGCATTCGCGTGATTATCCCGGCTTCGATTGGTTTTCCCAGGCTCTGGCGTCCCGCGGTTATGTGGTGCTGCAACCCCAGTTCCGCGGCTCTGATGGTTTCGGCAAAGATTTGCTGGAAGCCGGTTTCGGCGAGTTCGGCAAGAAGATGCAGACCGATCTATCGGATGGTGTGCGTGCGCTGGCAGCCCAAGGGCTGGTCGATCCCAAGCGGGTCTGCATCGTCGGCGCCAGCTATGGCGGCTATGCGGCGCTTGCTGGTGCGACCCTCGATACGGGCGTTTATCGCTGTGCCGTATCGATTGCCGGTCTGTCGGATTTGAAAGGGCAGCTCAAATATTGGCACTGGCCTCGCAACACGCTTGATGACCGGAGCGAACGCTTCTGGGATCGTTTTTTGAACGTCGAAGACGCGTCTGACCCCAAATTGGCGGCCATCTCGCCCATCAAGCATGTGGACAAGATCTCGATTCCGATTCTTCTGATTCACGGGCGCGACGACACGGTGGTGCCGTTCTTTCAGAGCGATGACATGGCTGATGAATTGAAATCGGCCAAAAAACCTTATGAGTTCGTGGTGCTCAAAGCCGAGGACCATTGGTTGTCACGCAGCGAAACCCGTCTGCAGATGCTGGAAGCCACGGTCAAATTCCTGGAGGCGAACAACCCGCCGAATTGACCTGGCTACCGAAGATTGTCAGGCCTTCGGCGGGTGGCTATTTCGCGCATACGAAGCTCGCCGCATCATCCAGGCTGCCGGTGCCCTTGTAGCGTGCGACGCGCGGATAGGCGCAAAGCGGCCGTGTGCGAACCGTTTTGCCACTGACAAGCTTGGAAGACAGAATCTGCTCCGGCGCTTTTCCGCTCTCCACCCAACGATCTATCGTTGCGACTTTGTCGAAGCTGCTGCAACCGCTACCGCCCAGGCAATGCCCCATGCCTGGTACGACAAAGAGGCGGGCGGAATCGGTTTTGTCGGGACCGGCATTGCGAATGATGTCTTCGTAGTAGTGTTCCGTATCGAGTGGATTGTGGTAATCTTCCCAGCCGATATAGAGCATCAGCTTGCCGCCGCGCTGGAAGAAGGCGTGAAGGTCCGCATCGGTGTGCATGGCAGGACCAATCTTCTGGACGGCCAATTCCACGTCCTTGTCGAAATCCATTGTCTTCCAGTCCCAGTTGGCATCTTGATGGACGCCATAGCGATAGAGAGCGAGAGAGGCTGGGTGCGGACTGCTGGCTGCAACCATGTCCAGCTGTCCTTCTGCTCCCGGCGCAGGTCCAGGAAAGATGACTTTGCCGGTGCGCGGATTGATCGGGCCCTGATAGATCTGGCGTAAAAGCTCGGCTTGAGGTGCCGTGAGGCAATCGGCTTGCTCGCTGTTCTTGCACAACAAGGATGCCGGTTCGAAATGGCATCTGCCGGGATTGTCGAGATAGCCTTGTTGCACTTCGCGCGGGCTGCCGCAGCTCTTTAGGACCGCGCTCTGGATCATGGAGAATTTCTCGCGCGGAATGGCTTTGGAGGGATCGCGAGAGATTAGGACGGCCGGCCAGATTTGCGCGGCATTGAATTGCGCTACTGAGTTCATAACGGCACCGGCAATGACGCCATCATAATCTTCTGGATAGCGCTTGGCTTCGCTCATGGCTTCCTGCGAGCCGAGCGAGCAGCCGATGAAATAGGAATGTTTCGGAGCTTTGCCATAAAGGGCTTTCACCAGCGCCTTGGCCTTGAGGGTCATCTCGTGATTGGCGCGATAGCCGAAATCGATCAGCTTCTCGGGATGGCCGAGTAAGAAGGAGCCCTCGGTTTTATCCGTCGCGGAATCGTGCCCTGCGTCGGTGTTGGCTGCCGCATAACCAAGGCGAATGGCATCAGTCAGGCCCAGCGCCATGCCGCCGGCATAGACGATCGAGCCGGCCATGCCGCCATTACCGAGGCCGAGGAATTTGCCGTTCCAGCCGGAGGTGGGAAGCCAGACTTCAATACGAATACTGGAGTCGGAGGATGGTTTCAGCGTGGCGGCGATGCGGCAGAAAGCGGGAAGAGACTTGGTGTCCACCTTCGGTGCAAAAGGATTGTCTTTCGGCGCGGTGCCTTGCGGGCCAGCTCCCATCGGACCTTGTGGCTTGGAGGACG
>Ga0207835_1000092_pt1 | contig 33346 bp, 29 predicted proteins | sample LuqExpMetagenom8_FD_187766 | JGI IMG/M metagenome (GOLD analysis project Ga0207835, IMG submission 187766) | Tropical forest soil microbial communities from Luquillo Experimental Forest, Puerto Rico - Sample 8 (SPAdes) | ecosystem: Environmental > Terrestrial > Soil > Tropical forest ... | reverse complement strand
GACGGGGAACCGTCGGGCGTAGTCGGCCATGTAGGCGTCCCGCTCGGCATTGGTGTCGAAGTAGAGCTCCACGTCCTGGCAGACGAGCTCGCGGTTGACCGCCGAGGCCGTGGCGAGGCCCTGCGCCTGGAGCGAGGCGATGTCGGTGGGGGTGACGTACCGGCCGTGGTACGCCGGCCGAAGGGCGATGGTGCCGAGCATCGACGGCCCCGTCGCGCCGTGGGTGTGCACGCTGGCGCCGGAGAGGAGCAGGACGAGCAGGGCGACCGCCGTCAGGATCCAGGCGCGGCGGTGCCGGGCAGGCATGCTCTCGCCGTCTGCAGGGACACCGATGTCGACCACGCGCTACTCCCTCGACGCACCCCCCGCGCGGCCCAACGATACCTTCATGATTCCGCCAAGCAATGACCGCGGCGGGGGAAAAGGGAGTCAGTCGTCGCGGGCGACGAGGAAGGCGTTGACGGCCGACGTCAGGGCTGTGTCGGCTGCGCGCGACACGCCGTCGACGGCCGTCACGGGGACCGCCAGGCGGACGGAGCTCGTCAGCCACAGCGCGTCGGCCTCGGCGAGCTCGTCGACCCGCAGGTCGCGGAACTCGGTCACGAGCCCGATCGTCGTCGCGTACTCGAACATCCCCTGCTGGGTGGTGCCCGGCAGCACGCCGGCCTCGGGCGGGGTGGTCACCAGGGTGTCGCCGAAGCGCGCGACGAGCGAGCTCGTCGGGCCCTCGAGGACGAAGCCGTCGGTCGTCGTGAACAGCACGTCCGCCGCGCCCCGGCGCGCGGCCTCGCGCAGCGCGGCCCGGTTGACGGCGTAGCTCAGGGTCTTGGCGCCCTGGAGGAGCCACGGCGCGGTCTGCGTGACGTCCAGCGCGTAGCCGCGGGAGAGCAGGACGACCTTGACGCCGTCGCGGCGCGCGGCGGTGAAGTCCTCCGAGGCGTGCACGTGCGCCCAGCCGACGGGGCCGAACGACGGGTCCTCCTCGTCGCCGCGCGTGAGCACGTACTTCACCGCGGCGTCGGAGGCGTCGGTCTCGCCGAGGGCGGCGATGCCGCGCTCGATCGCCCGGGTGTAGACGTCCGGGTCCGGCGCCGGCAGGTCGAGCATCGCCGCGGAGCGGGCGAACCGGTGCAGGTGCGCCGCGGCCGCCTGCACCCTGCCGTCCCGGATCGCGGCGGTCTCGAAGATGCCGTCGCCGCGCGTCGCCGCCAGGACGGTGGCGCGCAGCGCGGGCTCGTCGGCCGGGACCACGCGGAACGGGTCGCCCGGGCCGGTCTGGCCGATCGTCGGCCGGTCGATCATCACCAGGATGCCGCTGCTCATGGGTGTCCTTCGTCGTCGGCCCGGGCCCGTCTTTGAGTGCCGGGCCGACGACGAGGATAGGTCGCGGATGGTGCAGGTGTGGTGTGGCCGACAAGGCTTCGGCGGGTGGCCTGCAGGTTCGCGTCGGCCTGACGAAGGCGGTGGCCTCGTCGGCCGGTGCCCGACGATCCTTCGGCGCCGGGAGGCCGACGCCCTGTGGGGGCTCATCCGAGCGCGACGGTCACGCCGCCGGAGAAGGCGGAGTCGTGCAGCTCGGCCGTCGTCATCACCGCGTCCGCGGGGACGTCGAAGGCGACGATCCCCTGGACCGTGTTCCCGGGGTTGATCTGGTTGAGGAAGGAGTTCGACCCGTCCAGGTAGAGGCCCGCGGTCGGGTCGGCGGAGAAGGTCCGGCCGGCGGAGTCGTGGAGCTTCTGGGTCGAGTCGAAGAAGTACTGCGCCTCGGTGCCGATGTTCGCGACGGTGAGGTGCACCAGGACGAACTGGCCCTGCGCGTCCTTGCCGAGGATGTCGTTGCCGACGTGCTTCACGCCGGTCTCCACCTTTGTGACGGTGAACTCGAACTTGCCGTCGCGCACCGGGGTGCTGATGGCGGCGTCCTGGCTGGCCGGCTGTGCCGAGGTCGGCGGCGTGGTCGTGGGCTCGCGGGCCGGCGTGGTCGCCGTGGCGGTGGTCGTGGCCGAGGGCTGGGCGGGCGGCTGGGCGTCGGCCACGGTCTTGCCGCCGCTCTGGCCCAGGGCCGAGATGACGACGACGAGCACGACGATCGCGCCGAGCCCGGTCAGGACCTTGTGGCGGACGAACCACGACCGCTGCTTCGGCGGGACCGGCGCGGGGTAGGGCTGGCCGGTGGCCGGGTCGAAGGCCGGACCGGCGGGGGTGTACTGGCTCATGACGACTCCTCGTTGGGTGCTGACGGCCCCGGTGGGGGGTGCGTGGGAATCGTCGTGAAACAGCTGCGCGGGCCGCGTCGCCCGAGTCGCTCGAACCCGCCGGCCGAAAGTCGTAGCCCGAACGGGCGGTGGCGAACCGATCGGGCGACGTGGAGTGTCGCCGGGCGCCGCTAGCGTGCGGCCATGGTTGCTCGCCCCTCCGTGCCGCTGGTCCCCGCCCAGCCGCCCGGGTGGGGCGCGCCTCCGGCCGGCACCGGCCCGGTGACGCCGCCTCCTGGAGGTGCGCCGGCACCGGCGGGTCCGGTGTGGGTCGCCGCACCCCGGGGACGTGGCCGCGGGTCGCTCGTAGGCCCGCCGACCGACTCAGGGCCCCTCGTCGGCCCACCGTCCGGCACGGGACCCTTCGTCGGCCCACCGTCCGGCACGGGACCCTTCGTCGGACCTCCGCCGGCTTCGGGACCCTTCGTCGGACCGCCGCCCGGTTCGGGGTCCTTCGTCGGCGCGCCGTCCGGCCCGGGGCCTTTCGTCGGGCCGCCGCCCGGCTGGGCGCCGCCCCCGCGGCGGCACTCCAACCTGATGACCGTGCTGACGGACCCCCGCGAGGCTCGCACGCGCGCCCTGCTGGGCACCATCGGCGCATGTGTGGTCGCCGCGTTCTCCTCGCTCATCGCGGCCTCGTACGCCGGCAACGCCGCCGAGCATGCCGGTCGCAGCCAGCTCATGGCGATGCTCGCGATGCTCGCCGGCGTCGCGGTGGCCGCCGCGCTCGTCTGGCGGCAGCGGTTCCCGATCGAGGTGTGCCTGGCGACGTCGTTGCTCGCGCTCGTGCTGCCGCTCGACGCTTTCGCGCCGCTGCTGGCGCTGACCTGGGTGATCGCTCGACGGCAGCGCAACGAGGCGGTGGTGTGCGGCGTCGCCGCGGCGCTGGCGACGGGCGTGTCCCTGTGGCGGGACTCGGCCCGCGGCGGGCCGGACGTCATCTTCTCCACGACGGACACGGCGGGGAGCACCTCGTACCTCGACGCGCAGGGGTACGTGGTGCTGGGTGTGCTGCTCGTGGCGGTGGCAGTCGCCGCCGGGCTGGCGCGCCGGTACGCCGAGCGGTCCCGCGCCGCGAGCGGTGCCGCCGAGGCGAGCGCCCGCGCGGCGGACGAGCTGCGCACGGAGCTGTCGCGCCAGGACGAGCGCGACCTGATCGCACGGGAGATGCACGACACCGTGGCGCACCACCTCTCCCTGGTGTCGCTCCAGGCGGCGGCCCTGGAGGCGACGGCCGGCAACGCCAATGCGGACGTACCGGCCGCGGCGCGCTCGATGCGCGACAGCGCGCACCGGGCACTGGAGGAGATGCGCACGCTGGTCGCGTCCCTCCGCGACGCGTCCACCGCGAGCGAACCCGGCCCGGCACCGCAGCTCGCGGAGCTGCCGCGGCTGGTCGAGGACGCCCGGACGGCCGGTGCCGACATCTCTGCCACGCTGTTCGTGGCCGACCAGGGCGAGGCGCCGGCCGCGCTGACCCGGGCGGTGTACCGGATCGTGCAGGAGTCCCTCACGAACGCGCTCAAGCACGCGCCGGGCACGCGAGCCGAGGTCGACGTCCGCGCCGGCCGGGGTTTGGGCGTGGACATCGTCGTGCGCAACCGGCTCGCACCCGGCACGTCCGCAGTGCCCGGTGGCGGTGCCGGGTTGCGCGGGATGGCCGAGCGGGCGCAGGCGCTGGGCGGCACGTTCCAGGCCGGGCCGGCCGATGGGTGGTTCGTGGTGCGGGCCCACCTGCCGTGGGCGGGAGATGCTCCTCGTCGGTAGAGGCCCTGGACGGTGAGCCGTTCACGGCCCGAGGTTGCCACGATCGAGTGATTCGGCTGGTCGGGGGTGGTTTCTGGTTGTCCGGTTCGCCCCGGTTCGGTAGGCCTCGTACATACGTTCGACGAGGCTGACGGAGGGGGCCGACGATGACCGACGTCGCGTCGCGCGGCATCGTGACGTGCTCGCCGGAAGCCTCGAGCACCACCACCCCGACGGGCGCCGCTGCGGCGCCCCACCCGGAGACAGCGGAGACCAAGGGCGAAGCCCATCGGGCCAGCCGACGGCGCCGGCGACTTGGTCATGTGTGTGGGCGCCCACCCCTAGGCTCGGGGCCGTGCTCAGGGTGCTGGTCGTGGACGACGACCCGATGGTGCGCACACTCTTCGGGATGATCCTGGGCGCCTCGGACGACATCGAGGTCGTGGGCGAGGCCGCCGACGGGGACGAGGTCGTGACCGCCGTTCAGGCCCACCACCCGGACGTTGTCGTGATGGACCTCAAGATGCCGCGCATGGGAGGCGTCGCCGCGACGCGAGCGCTGCGGGCGCTCTCGAACCCGCCCGGCGTCATCGCCGTGACTGCCTTCGACACGCCCGCCTTGATTCTCGAGGCGGTCGAGGCCGGCGTCGACGGCTTCCTCGCGAAGGACGCCTCGGGTGACGAGATCACCGCCGCGGTCCGCGACGTCGCCGCCGGCGAGGCCGCCCTCTCGGCGCGTGCTCAGCGGATCGTGCTCGAGCAGATCCACGCGGACCGCACGGGGAACCTGCAGCGCACGGCCCGGGAGCAGCTGTCGCCGCTGACCGGCAAGGAGCTCGAGATCGCGGAGGCGGTCGCCGAGGGGCTCACCAACGCGGAGATCGCCGCGCGCTCCTACGTCAGCGAGGCGACGGTGAAGACACATCTCGGCCGCGCGATGACCAAGCTCGGCCTGGCGAACCGGACCCAGCTGGCCCTCGTCGTCGACCGGGCCCGGCTCGGGGAAGGACCGGCCGGCTGACGCCCGGTCGGATCAGTTCCAGGAGCCGCGCTCGTACTGCACGGGCCACCCGGTCGACCGCCCGGGGACGACGCGCGCGTCCGCGCCGACGAACTCCAGCGGTGGAGTCGCGACGCCGAGATCGTGGGCAGCGCGCAGCGGCCAGGACGGGTCGTACAGCGCGGCACGGCCGACGAGCACCGCGTCGGCCGAGCCCTCGGCGAGGATCTGCTCGGCCTGGAGGCCGCTGGTGATGAGGCCGACGGCCGCGACCGGAAGGCCCGAGACCTCGCGCACGCGGCGGGCGGCGGGCACCTGGTAGCCGGGGGCTGCGGGCACGGGCACCGGCACGTTCCCACCGGTCGACACGTCGATGAGGTCGACGCCGTGGTCGCGCAGCACAGCGGCGACGGAGGCGACGTCGTCGACCGTGAGGCCGCCTTCGGTCCAGTCGGTCGCGGAGAGGCGGACCAGCAGCGGCTTGTCGTCGGGCCAGACGGCACGCACGGCGTCCGTGGTCTCGACGAGCAGGCGGGCGCGGTTGTGGGGCGTGCCGCCCCAGCGGTCGGTGCGCAGGTTGGAGAGCGGCGACAGGAACTGGTGGAGGAGGTACCCGTGCGCCGCGTGGAGCTCGACCGTGTCGAAGCCGGCCGCCAGGGCGCGGGCGGCCGCAGCTGCGAAGAAGCCGGGGATGGCGGCGACCTGCTCGTCGGACAAGGCCTCGGGTGTGGCGAGCCCCGGGAACGCGACCGCCGACGGCGCGACCGTCGTCCAGCCGCCCTCCGCGGCCGGCACCGAGCCGTCACCCTCGTGGAACGGGCGGAACACCGACGCCTTGCGCCCGGCGTGCTGCAGCTGCACGCCGACGTGCGCGCCACGTGCGTGCACCACGTCGACGATCCGTGCCCAGGCCGCGGCCTGCTCGTCGTTCCAGAGTCCGGCGTCGTGCGGCGTGATCCGGCCCTCGGGAACCACCGAGGTGGCCTCGGCGATCACCAGCCCGAACCCGCCGACCGCACGCGCGCCCAGGTGGACGAGGTGCCAGTCGTTGGGCACGCCGTCCAGCGCCGAGTACTGGCACATGGGCGGGAGCCAGACGCGGTTGCGGAAGGTGGTGCCACGCAGGGTGAGGGGCTCGAAGAGAAGGGCCATGCCCGGAGGGTACGTCGCCCGAAGGGGCGCTCCCGACGGGCCAAGGTCCGCACGGGCTCTGGAGGGGTCAGCCCTTGGGCGCCTCGATGCTCACCATCCACTGCGTCCCGTACCGGTCCGTCAGCATGCCGAACGCGTCGCCCCACTGGGCCGTCGCCAGCGGCATGGTGATGGTCGCGCCGGCCGAGAGGCCGTCCCAGTAGCCGCGGAGCGTCGCGTCGTCCTCGGACCCGCCCGACAGCGAGAGGCTGATCGACGAGCCGGAGTCGCGCTCCATGCGCGACGGCGCGTCGGACCCCATGAGGGTGAGCCCGGCCGGCGTCTTGAGGACGGAGTGCATGACCTTGTCGGCGTCGGCCGGGTCGTCGGGCGGGCCGAACGAGCTGTACGGCGTGATGTCGAGCTCGCCCCCGAAGACGGAGCGGTAGAACTCCATCGCCTCGCGGGCCCTGTTGTCGAAGCCGAGGTAGGCGTTGAGCAAGGTGGCCATGGTGCGCTCCTTTCGTCGATGCGGTCGCGGCCATCGTGCGGCGGCCCACTGACATCGGCCACCCGGGCCGGCGGGCCTGGGTTAGCCGCACGTTACGGTCGCGCGGCCCCGTGTGACGGGGCCGCACCCGGGGTTACAGCCCCGTGAATTCTCGGCACCGCACCTGGCCGCTGCGTGCGGCGGCGGGCGACCATGGGGAGAACGGCGGGGGGGTGGCGATGACACATCAAGGCGCACCGGTGCGGGGCGAGGCCGAACAGCAGTGGAGAGACGACCCCCGCCCCGAGGGCGTGCTCTTCGACATGGACGGCGCCCTCTTCGACATCGAGACGATCTGGGCGAACGTGGTGGGCTCGCTGGTCCGCGCGTACGGCGGTGTCTGGCTCCCCGACGACGACGACGCGGTGCTCGGCTGGTCCGTCCCGGCGCTCTGCGCCGAGGTGGCGCGCCGCGGCGTGCCGCTCCCGTCGGACGAGGTCGCGGAACGGCTGCATGCGGGGGTGGGCGCAATCCTGCGCCGGGGCCTCCCCTGGCGCCCGGGCGCGCAGACCCTGCTCGTGTCCCTGCGCCGGGCGGGCGTGCCGTGCGCCCTGGTCACCGCGACGCACGCGGCGGTCGTCGACGACATCGTCGCGCAGCTGCCGCACGACGTGTTCGGCGTCGTCGTCACCGGCGACGGCCCGTCGCGGCCCAAGCCCGCCCCCGACGCGTACCTGCTCGCCGCGGAGCGGCTCAGCGTCGACCCGGAGCGCTGCGCGGCGGTCGAGGACTCGGCGACGGGCGTGCGCGCCGCGCTCGGCTCGGGCGCGCTGACCTATGCGGTCGACCCGACGGTCGGGCTGCCGGGCGACCTCGCGGCGAACCCCCGCCTGCGCCGCGTCGACGGGCTCGCCGCGGTGGGCCGGGCGGTGCTGGCGACCAACGCGTGGTGACCAGCGTGGTGAGCATGACGAAGGCCGGACGGGAATCACTGCTGGTCGATGAACCCGTCGGCCGCCGAGGTCGCCTGGTCGATCTTCGCGTCGCCGGCGTCGTCGGTCTTGCGCTTGAGGAAGTCAGCGGCCTTGTCGAGCCCTTCCTTCGCCTGCTCCGGGTGCTGCTGGCCGGGGTCGGGCGCGATGAGCCGTGAAGGGTGAGGTCACGCGCGGAAAGCGCTCGGAGGGCGGCGGCGAGGGCGCCGTCAGTCGCGGCCGAGGAGATCGTCGAGCTCGACGAGGGCGGCGGCGAGGTCCGGGACGTGCCGGATGAACGGTGCGCCGTCCGGCCCCGCGGCTTCGTCGTGCACGCGCCAGAAGCCGATCGCGATGACCGGCACGCCGGTGCGGACCGCCAGCGCGACCTCCGAGAGCGTGCCCCACGAGCCGCCCACGGCGACGACCGCGTCCGCCGCGCGCACGACGAGCCCGTTGCGCAGCTCGCCGAGACCGGTCGGGATCGCCACGGTGAGATGCGGGTTGCCCTCACGGCGCTCGAGGCCGGGCAGCAGGCCGACGACGATCCCGCCCTGCCGCGCCGCCCCGCGCGAGACCGCCTCCATCACGCCGCCGCCACCGCCGCACACGACTAGGTGGCCGCGCCGCGCGAGCTCCGCTCCGAGCGCCGAGGCTGTCTCGATCTGGGCGGAGGACGCCGCCGACGGCCCGACGACCGCCACGTACCGGCCCTCGGTCACGCGGCGGCCCTCCCGTCGCGAGCGTCCGAGCCGTTCGTGGCCCCGACGCCGAAGCCCTCGGACGTTGCGCCCATCACGAGAACCGGTCCGGGTCCCCGGCGCCGGTCCGTACGACCTCCGGCTCCCCGCTCGTCCAGTCGACGACCGTCGTGGGATCCATCCCGCAGTCGCCGCCGTCGAGGACCGCGTCGAGCACGTCGTCGAGCTCCTCCTTGATCTGCCACCCCTCCGTGAGCGGCCACTCCGCGCCGGGCATCGTCAGGGACGACGAGAGCAGCGGCTCGCCGAGCTCGCGCAGCAGCGCCTGCGCGACGGCGTTGTCCGGGATCCGGACCCCGACGGAGCGCTTCTTCGGGTGTGCCAGGCGCCGGGGCACCTCGGACGTCGCCGGGAGGATGAATGTGTACGGCCCGGGCGTCGCGGCCTTGATGGCGCGGAACGCGTTGTTCGACAGGATGACGAGCTGCCCGAGCTGCGCGAAGTCCGAGCACACCAGCGTGAGGTGGTGCCCCGAGTCGAGGTGGCGGATGCGGCGGATGCGCTCGGCGCCATCGAGGTCACCCACTCGTGTGCCGAGCGCGTACAGCGAGTCGGTGGGGTAGGCGATGACCGCCCCGCGCCGCAGCAGGTCCGCCACCTGGGCGATCGCGTGCGGCTGCGGGCTCGTCGCGTGCACCTCGACGTACCGGGCCACGGCCTCATCCTCCCCGGGCATGCCGAGGGCGGGCCACCCGAGAGCGGCCCGCCCCCGACGATCGATCAGGCCGGGACGAGGTGGCTCGGCAGGATGTCGTAGTGGTCGGGCTCCATGGTGAGCTCGGCGCGGCCGCCCGTGATGGAGCGCAGGTCCAGGACGTACCGGGCGAGCTCGGACTCCGGCACGAGGGCCTCGATCCGCACGGTGCCGTCGTCGAGCGACGCCGTGTCGGCGATCCGCCCGCGACGTGTGGACAGGTCGCCCATGACGTCGCCCTGCACGGACGTCGGCACGGTCACCGCGATCCTTGACACCGGCTCGAGCACCACCGAGCCGGCGGCCATCAGCGCCTCCTTGACCCCGAGGGCCGATGCGGTGCGGAACGCCATGTCGGACGAGTCGACGGGGTGCGACTTGCCGTCGTAGACCTCGACGCGGATGTCGACGATCGGGTACCCGTGCGGCCCGCCCTGCGCCATGCCCTCCAGGATGCCCTTCTGCACCGCGGCCATGTAGTTGCGCGGGATCGAGCCGCCGACCACCGAGTCGACGAACTCGTAGCCGGCGCCGTGCGGCGTCGGCGACACCTTCATGTTCACCACGGCGTACTGCCCGTGGCCGCCGGACTGCTTCTTGACCTTGCCCTCGGCCTCGGCCTTGCCGGCGATCGTCTCCAGGTACCCGACGGGCACCGCGGAGGTTGTGACGTGCACCGAGAACACGCGGGCGAGCCGCTCGAGCGACACGGCCAGGTGGGTGTCGCCGAGCCCGCGCAGCACGGTCTTGTCGGAGGCGCGGTCGACCTCGAGGGTCGGGTCCTCGGCCACCAGGCGCGACAGCGCGGCGGAGAGCCGGTCGTCGTCGGACTGGGTGACGGGCTCGAGCGACAGGCCGTAGACCGGCTGGCGCATCTTGCCCGGGCGTGCCTTGAGGGATGCACCGCCCGGCGCGCCCTTGCCGGCGAGCAGCGAGCCCGAGGGCGTGCCCGCGAGCTTCGGCGCGGCCGCGACCTCGCCCGCCACGACCTCGTCGACCGGCAGGTGCTCCTTGCCGCGCATCCGGAACAGGCCCGGCAGGCGCTCCTCGGCCCCGGTGGTCGTGTTGGTGAGCTTGTCGCCCGGACGCACCGTCCCGGACAGGACGCGGAAGAGGGTGACCTGCCCGACGAACGGGTCGGCGACCGTCCGGAAGGCGTGCACCAGCACGGGCCCGGTCGGGTCGGGAGCGACCTCGATGGCGGTCTCACCCGCGTACACCGTGGCGATGGACTCGGCGGGGACCGGGGAGAGCTCGCACACGAGGTCGGCCAGCCGGTCGATGCCGACGCCGGTCAGGCCCGACGCGATGAGCACCGGGAACGCCTCGCCGCTGCGCACCTCGGCGGCCAGCGTCCGCTCGAGGTCGGCGATCGAGGGGACCTCGCCGCCGAGGTAGGCCTCGAGCTGCTCGTCGTCGTGGGAGACGATCTCCTCGGTGACCTCGTCGTGCAGCCGGTGCTCCTCGGCGGTGAGCTGCTGGGGGACCGGCTGGCTGTGGTGACGCCCGTCCGGGTCGTACGCGTAGGCCTCCTCGGCCAGCACGTCGGCGATGCCCTCGAACGCGGACTCCTCGCCGGTCGGCAGCTCGAGCGGCACGATCCCGTCGCCGAAGGACTCGCGCAGCTCGTCGAGCACGCGGTGGAAGTCGGCGCGGGGCTTGTCCTCCTTGGTGATGACGAACATCCGCGGCAGGCCCATGGCGGCGGCGGCGTTCCACGCCAGGTGGGTGCCCGCCTGCACGCCCTCGACGGCCGAGACCACGACGAGCGCGACGTCGGCCGCGGCGACCGCCGCGTCGACCGACGAGGCGAAGTCGAGGAAGCCGGGGGCATCCAGCAGCGTGACGTCGTAGGTGTGGCCGTCGTCGGCCTGCCAGGTGAACGGCGCGGCGGCGAGTGACAAGGAGATGTGCCGCGCGATCTCCTCGGGCTCGTGGTCGGTGACGGTTGTGCCGTCATCGACCTTCCCGGGCCGGGTCAGCACGCCGGCGCGGTGGAGCAGCGCCTCGGCGAGCGTGGTCTTGCCGGCACCGCTGGCGCCGAGCAGCGCCACGGTGCGGACTCTGGGCTTCGTTGCCTGGTCCATGTCATCTCCTAGGGAGAGTTCCGTCCGGCCAGGCTAGCCACCCTGGCCGGACGGCGACAGGGACTCAGGCGGCGGCGAGGATGTCGACGACGAAGACGAGCGTCGAGTTCGCCGGGATGCTCCCGTTGGCGGTCGAGCCGTAGCCCTTGTCCGGCGGGACGACCAGCAGCACCTGCGAGCCGACCTTCTGGCCGACGAGGCCCTCGTTCCAGCCGTCGATCACCTGGGCCTGCCCGATGTTCTGCACCGGGAAGGTCGCGCCGCGGTCCCACGACGAGTCGAACTGCGTGCCGTCCCAGAGCCAGCCGGTGTAGTGGACGACGACCGTCTGGCCCTTCGCCACGACCGGGCCGGAGCCCTGGATGAGGGGCTGGACCACGAGGGTCGTCGGCGCCGCCGCGGTCGACTTCGTCATCGACGGCTTGCCGTTCGCGTCGAGCGTGATCGTCGGGAGGCCTGCGACCGGCGCGACGGGCGCGCCGCTGGCCCGCGGCGGGACCGTCTGGGTGGCCGAGATCTCGAGGAGGTCGACGACCGTCAGCGCGTTGCCGGACGAGTCCGTGGTGGGCGCCGCGAGGAGGATCCGCGAGCCGACGTGGGCGGCGGTGAGCTGCTGGTACAGCTCAGTGAAGAAGGAGGCTGAGTCGACGGTCGTGACGACCGGCGTGCCGTCGGTCCAGGTGTTGCCGCGCTCGCTGCCGTCGGCGCCAGAGACCTCGAGGACGTGCAGCGTGACGAGGTCGCCCTGCGCCACCGCGGTGCCCGTGCCCTGGTCGACCGTGCGAGCCACCTGCGACGTGACGGTGAACGGCTTCGACGGGAGCGTGAGCGTCGGCTTGGCGCCGGCCGCGCCGTTGACGGTGATCGCGGACAGCGCGGCGTGGTCGGCGGCGGTGTCGACGCTGGCCGTCGGGGTCGGGGTGGCCGCGCTCGTGCCCGTGCCGGTCGGCACCGGCGGCGTGCTGCCGCCGCCCGAGCACGCGGCGAGGCCACCGAGGCCGAGCACCAGGATCACGGCAACGGCGATGCCGCCTCGGACGGTGGTGGAACGGCGCACGGCGTACTCCTGCAAACGTCGGTGATGGGGGCCGGCTCGTCGGCCGACCCGCAAACGGTACGCGATGAACCTGAGAGCCCCCTGATCACGCAGGTGAGGGGCTAGCCTGCCGGACGGTCCCGGCCCGACGGAGGGCCGGCCGAGGGAGGTGCGATGTCCCCGCTCCGTTTCGCCGTCGTCGGCTCCGGCTGGCGTGCCGAGTTCTTCGTGCGGGTGGCCCGGCTGCTGCCGGACCGGTTCACGTGCGTCGGCGTGGTCACGCGTGAGGCGGAGCGTGGCGCGTGGGTCGAACGCGAGTGGGGCGTCCCCGCCGTCCGGTCGATCGGCGACCTGCGCCCCGAGCTCGTCGTCACCGCGACGCCGTGGCCGGTGACGCCCCTCGCCGTCACGGAGGCCGTCGGCCTGGGCCTGCGCGTACTCGCCGAGACGCCGCCCGCGCCGGACGCCGAGGGGCTGCGCGCGCTGTGGGCGGCGGTCGGCGCGTCCGGCCTGGTCCAGGTCGCCGAGCACAGCCCCTTCATGCCCATGCACCAGGCGCGGATCGCGGCGGTCGAGTCCGGCCTCATCGGGCGCCCGACGAGCGTGCAGGTCTCCTCGACGCACCTGTACCACGCGGTCGGGCTCATCCGCGCCCTCCTCGGGGTCGGCCGCGGTCCGGTCGTCGTGCGCTCCTCGCGGTTCACCGCGCCGCTCGTCGACCCGATGACCCGCGACGGCTTCACCGGCCGCGGCGAGGCCGTCGACCGGTCGACGGTCCTCGCCACCCTCGACTTCGGCGACGGTCGCAGTGCTCTCTACGACTTCACCGACAACCAGTGGCACAACCCGCTGCGCACCAACCGGATCGTCGTCCGCGGCACGCACGGTGAGCTCACCGATGACGCCGTGACCCGCTGGGTCGAGGAGCGCACGATCACCACGTCGACGTTCCACCGGTGGCAGACCGGCATCGAGCAGAACCTCGACGGCTGGGACACCCAGCACATCTCGCTCGACGGCCGCGTGCTGTGGCGCAACCCGTTCGAGGGCACCCGGCTGGCCGACGACGACGTCGCGGTCGCCACCCTCTTGGCGCGGTGCGCCGCGTGGGTGCACGACGAAGGGCCGGAGCCCTATCCGCTCGCCGACGGCTCCCAGGACCACCTCGTCGGCCTGGCGATCGAGGAGTCGGCCCGCACCGGCGCGCCCGTGACGGCCGGCCCGGAGGCGTGGGCGTGACAACCCCTGGATGGGGGCTTGGCGTGACGGCCCTGGTCAGGGCAATCTGAGCGCCATGACCACGCTCGTCGTCTACGAGACGATGTACGGCCGCACGCGCGACGTCGCCGAGGCGGTCGCGAGCGGCTGCGAGTCCGGGAACGAAGGGCGTGGCGAGGTGCGCCTCGTCGAGGTCAGCCAGGTGGGTGGGCTGCCCGACGACCTGACGCTGCTCGTCGTCGGTGGCCCGACGCACGCGTTCTCCATGACGCGCCCCGGCACCCGCAACGACGCCGAGAAGTACGGCACGACGATCTCCCGCACGGGCGTCCGCGAATGGTTGGGGGGGCTCGAGGTGCCACCCGGCCTCCCGGTCGCGGCCTTCTGCACCAAGCTCGACAGCCCGCTGTCCGGCTCCGCCGCCCGCGCGATCGCCAACCGCCTGCGCAAGCTGGGCGGGAAGCTGGTCGTGCCCGCGAAGGACTTCTACGTCCGCGGCACCCAGCCCGTGCTCCTCGACGGTGAGCTCACCCGGGCCCGCGAATGGGGCGAGAAGCTCGCCAAGGCCCGCGCCGCCACCCAGAAGTAGCTCACGCGACGGTCGTCTGGAACGCGAGGCCCAGCAGGTACGTCACCGCGGCAGCGCCGAAGCCGATCGCGAGCTGACGCAGCGCCCGCTTCGTCGGCGACGCGCCGGAGAGCAGGCCGACGACCGCGCCCGTGCCGAGCAGGGCGGCGCCGACGAGCCCCGCGGCCCACGCCACGGCGGTCCCGCCGGTGGCGCCCAGCAGGTAGGGCAGCACGGGGATCAGGGCGCCCGAGGCGAAGAAGGTGAAGCTGGTCCAGGCGGCGCCCCAGGCGGTGCCGATGGCCTCGTGCTCGTCGGCGGGGGCGGCGACGGGCGTCTCGGGCGCCGGCTCTCCCGGGAGCGGGGTCGAGCTGCGCAGCAGCGCGGGGCCGACCGCCTGGGCGGCCTGGTACCGCTCGAGCGACGTGAGGACCGTGGTGGCGCGCACCTGCGCGGCCTCTGCGTCCAGCCCCCGCGCGCGGTAGACCAGGGCGAGCTCGTTGGCGTCGACGTCGAGGTCGGGGAGCACGGCCGGCGCCTGCGGGTCGGGCCGGCCGGCCTCGAGCAGCTCGCGCTGCGACCGCACCGAGACGTACTCGCCGGCACCCATCGACATCGCGCCTGCGAGCAGGCCGGCGAGACCCGAGAGCAGCACGGTGTGGGTCGAGACGCCCGAGGCCCCGATGCCGAGGATCAGGGCGAGGTTGCTGACGAGGCCGTCGTTGGCGCCGAACACGCCGGCACGGAACCGGCCGGAGATGCGGTTGCGGCCCCGGCGCGCGAGGCCGCGGACGACCTCCTCGTGGATGCGCTCGTCGGCCGCCATCCGCGGCGTCGCGTCCTCGTCGAGGGCGTATGTCGAGCGGGCCTCGGCCCGCTGGGCGAGCGCGAGCGTGAACACCGAGCCGAACCGGCGGGCCAGGAAGCCGAGCACGCGGCTGCGGAAGTCGCCCTTGAGGGGCGAGCCGACCTGGTCGCCCAGCAGCTCCAGCCAGTGCGCCTCGTGGCGCTTCTCGGCCCCGGCGAGCGCCAGGAGGATCTCGCGCTCCTCGCCGGTCCGGCGCGAGGCGAGGTCACGGTAGGTGGCGGCCTCCGCGCGCTCGTCGGCGAGGTTGTGGCGCCACCGCCGGATCTGGGCGGGCGTGGGTGTCGTTGACATCGCCATCCATGGTGACAGACGCGTTTGCGCAGGTCGCACGGCCGCGAGGTTTCGGACGGCCGAACAATCGCCGACCTGGGCGGACGCCGGCGCGGCCCTCACCGCGACCTCACTAGGCTCCCGGGGTGCCGTCCCTGCTCATCGACACGACGCCGCTGCGCGTCAGCCCGCCGTTCCGGCGGCTGTGGTCGGGGCTCGCGGTTGCCAACATCGGCGGCCAGCTCACCGTCGTGGCGGTCGGCCTGCAGGTGTACGCGATCACGGGGTCGACGTTCCAGGTCGGCGTGCTGGGCGCGGTCGCGCTGCTGCCGCTCGTGTTCTTCGGGCTGTACGGCGGCTCAATCGTCGACCACTACGACCGCCGCAAGGTGGCGCTCGTCGCGTCCCTGGTGAGCTGGTGCGCCACCCTCGGGCTGCTGGTGCAGGCGCTGGGCCACAACCGGAACGTGTGGCTGCTGTTCCTGCTCGTCGCGATCCAGTCCGGCGCGGGCGCCGTCAACAGCCCGGCGCGCTCGGCGATCTACCCGCGCCTGCTCGAGCCGCGACTGATGCCGGCGGCGAACGCGCTGCAGACGCTCGCCTTCAACATCGCCCTCACCGGCGGTCCGCTGCTGGGCGCCGTGCTCGTTTCCACGGCGGGGTACCCGTGGGCGTACGGCCTGGACGCTGCGCTGTTCACGTTCGCGCTCGCCGCCCTGTGGCGGCTCCCGTCGATCCCGCCGGAGGGCTCGATCACGTCGACCGCCGGGCTGCGCTCGGTGCTCGAGGGCCTGCGCTACCTGGGCACGCGCCCGAACGTGCGCACCACCTTCGTCGTGGACCTCATCGCCATGATCACCGCCCTGCCCCGCGTGATCTTCCCCGCGGTCGGCGTCCACTACCTCGGCGGCGGCGCGACGACGACGGGCGCGCTCATCGCGGCGATCGCGGTGGGCGGGATCCTCGCGGGCCTGTTCTCCGGCGGGCTCACACGGGCGCGCTGGCAGGGCCAGGTGATCGTGTGGGCGATCACGGGCTGGGGGCTGGCCATCCTGGTCTTCGGCCTCGTGCTGGTCACCACCGGCCGTACGTCGCCGACGGAGGTGCTCTGGCCCGCGCTCGTCGCGGCCCTCGTCGTGCTCTCCGTCGCGGGCGCGTGCGACACCGTGAGCTCGGTGTTCCGCCAGACGATCCTTCAGACCGCGGCGCCCGACGAGATGCGCGGCCGGCTGCAGGGCGTCTTCACGGTCGTCGTCGTCGGCGGGCCCCGGCTGGGCGACCTCTGGGTCGGCACGCTGTCGTCGCACGTCGGCGAGGCGTGGGCGGCCACGATCGGCGGCGCGCTCTGCATCGGCCTGCTGTGGCTCGTCGTGCGGTCGCAGCGCGGGTTCTGGCGCTACGACGCGCTGGACCCGCAGCCTTAGGCGTCCTCCGCCGCCGCGGGCTGGGGGATGGACGCGGCCACTGCCGCGTCCACGGCGCGGCTCCCGGCGCGGCGGAGCGCCGGGTAGGCCGCAGTGACGAGCAGCACCGTGGCGACGCCGACACCCACGATGAAGAGGTACCCGCCGTGCGATCCCGCGGCGTCGATGCGGCTGCCCGCGACCGCGGCACCGGCCGAGTTCCCCAGCGTGATCGCGGCGCCGATCCACGAGAGCCCCTCGGTGAGGCGGCCCACCGGGACGAGGTCGGCCATGAGGCCGTTGCCGGCGATGATCGAGGGGGAGATGGCGAAGCCGACGACGAACATGGTGCCGGCCAGCGCGCCGAGGCTCCCCACGATGAGGAAGAGGCACACGCCCGCCGCGAGCAGCACGATCGCCGTGGCGAACCGCCGCGCCTGGCTCACGCGCCAGTGGCGGGCGCCGTAGAGGAAGCCCGATGTCATCGACCCGGCGGCGAACACCGCCAGCACGGCGCCCGCGGCGGCGCGGTGCCCCTCCTCGGTGGCGAAGGCGACCGTCGAGACGTCGGTCGCGCCGAAGATGACGCCCATCCCGATGAACGCGACGAGCAGCGGCACCACGCCCCGTCGGCGCAGCAGGCTGTCGCCCCGGTGGCTCGCGGCATGCGCCGAGAGGGGCGGCTCGGTGCGCCGCTGTGCGAGGAACCACGCGCCGCCGATCAGCACGGCCGCGCAGGGGACGAGGAAGCCGAGCAGCGGCATGGCGCTGGTCGCGAGCACCGTCGCCAGCACCGGGCCGACGACGAAGACGAGCTCGTCGAGCGCCGACTCCAGGGAGAACGCGGTGTGGATCAGGCGCGGCTCGTCGACCAGCGCGTGCGACCAGCGCGTCCGGACCAGGGCGCCGATGTTCCCGCCGCACCCGGCGAGCACGGCGCCGGCGTAGAGCCAGGCCTGGTGCGCGTGGACCGCCGAGGCGACCGAGAGCACGACGAGCCCGACGCAGCTCGTCACGAGGGCCGGCCGCATCACGCGGGCCTGGCCGTGCCGGTCCACCATGCGCGCGATCCACGGACCGGTCACCGCGACGGTGATGACCATCGCCGCGGCCACGCGGCCGGCCAGCCCGTAGGACCCGTAGCCCGTGCTGACGACCAGCACGATCGCGATGCCGACCATCGACATCGGCATGCGGGCGATCACCCCGGCGGCGCTGAACGCGAGCGCGCCCGGCCGCGCGAACAGGGCGCGGTAGGGCCGGAGCATCCCGTCAGTGTTCCATCGCCCGCCCACGCGGCTCGACGCCAATTCGGTGCGCTGTCACGCAAGCGCGACGGGACTCCCGGACGAGGCCCTCCGCGGCGCCCGCGCTCGCGGGTGCGTCAGCCCACGAGCGCCGCCGAGACGACCTGCTTCGCCTCGTCCTGCACCCGTGTCAGGTGCTCGGCGGAGACGAACGACTCGGCGTAGATCTTGTAGACGTCCTCGGTGCCGGATGGCCGCGCGGCGAACCACGCGTCCTTCGTCGTGACCTTGAGGCCGCCGATCGCGGCGCCGTTGCCCGGCGCCGACGTCAGCCGCGCGGTGATCTCCTGGCCGGCCAGGGTCGTGGCGGTGACCTGCGACGGGGAGAGCGCCGCGAGCGTCGCCTTCTCCTCGCGCGTCGCCGCGGCGTCGACCCGGGCGTACCAGGAGGCGCCGAACTCGCCGACGAGCCGCGCGTGGATCTGGGAGGGCGAGGTGCCGGTGGTGGCGAGGATCTCGGAGGCGAGGAGCGCGGCGATGATGCCGTCCTTGTCGGTGGTCCACACCGAGCCGTCGCGGCGCAGGAACGAGGCGCCCGCCGACTCCTCGCCGCCGAATCCGACCGACCCGTCGACGAGCCCCGGCACGAACCACTTGAACCCGACCGGCACCTCGAGCAGCCGTCGCCCGAGCTTGTCCGCGACCCGGTCGATGAGGGACGACGAGACCAGCGTCTTGCCGATCGCGGTGCCGGCCGGCCAGCCGGGACGCGCGACGTCGTAGAGGTACGAGATCGCCGCGGCGAGGTAGTGGTTGGGGTTCATCAGCCCGCCGTCCGGCGTGACGATCCCGTGCCGGTCGGAGTCCGCGTCGTTGCCGGTGGCGATGTCGAACGGGGCGTCGGCGCCCATGCGCTCGACCAGGGAGGCCATCGCGTAGGGCGACGAGCAGTCCATGCGGATCTTGCCGTCCCAGTCGAGGGTCATGAACGCCCAGCGCGGGTCGACCGTCGGATTCACGACGGTGAGGTCCAGGTCGTAGTGCTCGCCGATCTCGGCCCAGTACTCCACCGACGCCCCGCCGAGCGGGTCGGCGCCGATCCGCACGCCCGCCGCGCGGATCGCCTCGACGTCGATGACGTTCACGAGGTCCGCCACGTACGCGGACATGTAGTCGTGCTTCCTCGTCGTGCCCGCCGCGAGCGCCTGGGTGAGCGGCACCCGCGGCACGTCGCGCCAGCCGCCGGCGAGCAGCCCGTTGGCTCGCGTGGCGATCCAGCTCGTGGCGTCCGTGTCGGCCGGGCCGCCGTGCGGTGGGTTGTACTTGAACCCGCCGTCCCGTGGCGGGTTGTGGCTCGGGGTGACGACGATGCCGTCGGCCAGCCCAGGCCCATGCGTGCGGACGCCCTGTGACGTGCCCGCGCCGTTGTGGATGAGGATCGCGTGCGAGACGCCCGGGGTCGGCGTCCACGAGCTCCGCGCGTCGACGCGGACATCGATCTCGGCGGCCGCGAGGACCTCGAGAGCGGTGCTCCACGCGGGCTCGGACAGACCGTGCGTGTCGCGCCCGATGAAGAGCGGCCCGTCGGTGCCCTGCGTGCGCCGGTACTCGACGATCGCCGCGGTGATGGCGACGATGTGCGCCTCGTTGAACGCGGTGTCGAATGCGGAGCCGCGGTGGCCGCTCGTGCCGAAGACGACCTGCTGCAGGGGGTCGGCCGGGTCAGGCACCCGGTCGTAGTAGGCGCCCACCAGGGCGTCGACGTCGATGAGGTCCTCGGGAAGGGCGGGTGTCCCGGCGCGCGGATGCATGACCCCGATCCTCCCGCACCGGGCCCTTCCCGCCCACCCAGCGGCTTCCCACGCGTCGAGCGCACCCTCGTTCGTCGAACGCACACCCTCTGCGCGCGCACAGGGTGTGCCGTCGACGGACAAGGGTGCGATGGGCGAAGGTCCGGGGGCGGTCGGTAGGGTGCGCGGCATGGCTATCGACTACGTCGCCCGCCCGTTCGAGGGCCTTCCCGGCGAGACCGACTGGGTCGCGATGCGCGAGCTCGTGCCGGCCGCGACCGCCACGGTGCGCACGACGAAGGAGCACGGCGCGCGTGACGTCGTCGTCACCACCTCGCTACCGGACGCGTGGCCGGCGCTGCACCGCCAGGACGGTGTCGTGCTGCTGGCGCTGCAGACCCGCAGCTCGTCGGGCGACGCGAGCCGCGACCTGGCCGCCGTGCTGCTCCAGGCGCTCGAGGCCGAGCCGGGCACCGCGATCAACTCCCTCGGGCTGCCGACGCCCGGGCCGCGTCTCCAGGACGTGCTCGACGCGAAGGCCCCCTTCGAGCTCGAGATGCAGACGAGCTTCGGCTACTGGCTCGACCAGACGACCGAGCAGACCGCCCAGGTCAAGGCCGCCCTCGAGGAGGCCGACGCCTCGATCATCCCTACCGAGAAGCTCGCCGGCGTCGAGTCCGCGTACTGGGTGCGGATGGCCGGCCGCGAGTTCGTGCGGTGGGTGCAGCCGCTCGACGAGCAGGTCGTCCTCGACGGACTCGCCCGCCTCCACGCGAAGCGCGAGTCCGGATTCGGCGGCCACAAGTTCGTCGGCTACTTCCGCGCCTGCGGGCTCGTCGTGCCCGTGTGGGAGCTCGCCCGGGGAACCGAGGCCGACGAGGTGAACGGCGAGATCGCACAGTTCGCGCCCGCCTTCGCGGCCGCCGTCGCGAACGACGAGCCGCTCGACCCCAACGCCCGCCGCGCGCGTGCCGGCCTGGTGGCTCGCCAGGTCACCCTGCGCTGATTTCCGGGTTTCACCTACGGGACGCATAGGCAAGGCAAAGCCGAGCCCTTATAGGCTTGACCTTGTGCCGCGTCCCTTCCGCGCCCCGGGCGCCCATCGGGACTCGGTCGTGCCCGCGACGCCGCCGGCGGCCGGGGTGATCGACGAGGCGTCGCCCGACGAGCGCGCGACGCCCGTCGAAGGTGTGGCGCCCGACGACGTTCTGGCGCCTGACGAAGGCTCGGCGCCCACCGAACGGCCGGCGCCCGACGAAGGCTCGACGCCCGTCGCCGGCGTAGCGCCGGACGATTCGCAGCCGCCCGTGGCGGAATCGTCGTCTGCCCGTCCCCCCACGTCCGAGCCGGTTCCCGCCCAGCCGCGCAACCCCCGCGACCGCCCGCGCGTCGCGGCGATCATCCCCGTGAAGGACGAGTCCCCCCGCATCGCGGCGACCGTTCGAGCGGTCCGCGCGATCCCCGGCGTCGACCTCATCCTCGTGGTCGACGACGGGTCGGAGGACGACACCCAGCACGCCGCCCGGGAGGCCGGCGCGGTCGTCGTGCGCCACTCCCACTACCGCGGGCGAGCCGCCGCGATCGAGACCGGCGCCGCCGTGGTCGCGATGCGGGACGTCCCCGGCCGCGCCCCGCGGTCGTTGCTCCTGCTCGCGTCCGACCTCGCCGAGGCCGCGGTGAACGTGGCGCCGCTCGTCCCACCGGTGCTCGCCGGCGAGGCCGACATGACGGTCGCGCTGCTGCCGCCGGCACCGACGGGCCGCGGCGTGACGGTGCGGGCCGCCCGCCGCGCGATCGCCCAGCTCACCGGCTGGACGCCGAGCGCGCCGCTGTCCCCGCTGCGCTGCCTCACCCGCCAGGCCTACGAGGCCGCGACGCCGCTGGCGCACGGCGCCGGCATCGAGCCCGCGATGACGATCGACCTGCTGCGCGCGGGCTTCCGTGTGCTGGAGGTGCCGATCGAGCTGCGCCACCACGCGGCCGGCGGCGCGCTGGCCGGCCAGCTCGTGCGGGTCTCCGGTGCCCGCGACGTCGAGTTCGCCATCAGCGCCCGTCGCGTGGAGGCCGCCGCCGGGGTGGTGCGCGACCGACTCACACCCAAGCGCCGAGGCCGCTGACCACGCCGTTTCTGGCAGTACCCTGCCGACTGACCGCCCCGACCCAGGAGGACCGATGAGCGCCCCTCTGCGCTACGCCTACCTCGGGCCCGCCGGCACGTTCACGGAGGCGGCGCTGCTGCAGGTCGTCGGCTCCGACGACGCGGTGCTGCTGCCGCAGACCGACGTCGGCACGGCGATCGGGGCGGTGCGCTCCGGCGAGGCCGACCACGCCGTGGTGGCGATCGAGAGCACGGCCGAGGGCGGCGTGACCGCGACCCTCGACGCGCTCGCGGCGGGATCCCCGCTCGTCATCCTGCGCGAGATGCTCGTCCCGGTGCAGTTCACGCTGGCGGCCGCGCCCGGTGTGGCGCTGCGGGACGTGCACCGGATCGGCGCGCACCCGCACGCGTGGGTGCAGTGCCGCGCCTGGCTCGCGAACCACCTCCCCGCTGCCGTCTACGTGCCGGCGACGAGCAACACAGCGTCCGCGGCGCTGCTCGCGGAGCGGATCGCCAACCCGTCCCTCCCGGCCCCGGCGTTCGACGCCGCGCTCGTGCCGCCGCCGTCCGTGACCCACTACGGCCTGTCGGCGCTGGCCAGCGACGTGTCGGACAACCCGTCGGCGCAGACGCGGTTCGTCCTCATCGGGCACCCGGGGGCGGTGCCGGCCGCGACCGGCAAGGACAAGACGACGCTCGTCGTGCACCTGCCCGACAACGAGTCCGGCGCGCTGATGAACATGCTCGAGCAGTTCGCGGTGCGCGGGGTCAACCTGTCGCGCATCGAGTCGCGGCCGATCGGCGACGCCCTCGGCCGGTACTCGTTCTCCCTCGACGTCGAGGGCCACATCCACGACGAGCGGATCGGCGAGGCCGTCATGGGCCTGCGCCGGCGATGCCCGTACGTGCGGTTCCTCGGCTCCTACCCCCGCGCGGACGCCGTCGCCCCGACCGTGCACGTCGGCACCGCCGACTCGGACTTCCTCGGCGCCCGCCACTGGCTGGAGTCCCTCCGCCACGGCGAGGCGACGTAGCGCTCAGCCCTTGGGCCGGGCCACCCGCACGACGAGCGCCGAGGGGTCGATCCGCGCGGAGAGCTGCCTCGCCCGGCCGACCGACTCGCCGTCCACCTGCACCTGGTCGCCCCCGACGATCTCCACCGTCACGTGCCGGGCGCGCACGTGGTCGATGCGCCCGATCTTCGCCGGCAGCTCGTTGCGCACGCCGATGCGCTGCAGCATCACCTCGCCGAGCAGCTGCGCCCAGCCCGCCACGCCGCCGCGCACGTCGAGCGCCGCGAGGTCGAGCCAGCCGTCGTCGATCACGGCGTCCGGCATCAGCGTGATGCCGCCCGGCAGCCGGCCGACGTTCCCGACGAGCAGGCTGCGGCCGCGCATCTCGACCCAGTCGCGATCGTCGACCTTCACCCGCGCCCGCAGCCGGCGGCCGTGCAGGTGCCGCAGCACCGCGACGAAGTAGGCGATCCAGCCGACGCGGGCCTTGAGCTGCTCGTCGGCGTCGGCGACCATCGCGGCGTCGACGCCCACGCCCCCGATGACCAGGAACATGTGCTCGTCGTCGGAGCCCTTCGGCCCCTCGGGGTCCGCCCACTCCTCCACCGTGAGCCAGCCGACGTCGATGGTCCGGTCGACCCCGTCGAGCGCGATGGACAGCGCCGCCGCGCCGGCGCCGAGCGGCAGGTCGAGGTTGCGGGCCAGCAGGTTGCCGGTGCCCTGCGGCAGCAGACCCATCGGCACGCCGGTGTGGGCAAGCACCTCGGCGACGGCCCGCACCGTGCCGTCGCCGCCCGCCGCGATCACGAGCTGGGCACCCTGCTCCAGTGCCGACCGCGCCTGCCCCGCGCCGGGGTCCTCCGGCGTCGTCTCCAACCACAGCGGCTCGGGCCAGCCGCGCCCGACGACCGTCGCGGTGACGCGCTCGCGCAGCGCGGCACTCCCCTGCTTGATGGGGTTGGCGACCACCGCTACCAGGGGGAACGGCCCGTCGGACCCGGCCCGTCCGTGCTCGCCGTGCCTGCCCGGCACCACCTCGAGCTCGACGTCGGCACGCAGCTGCGCCTGGCGGCGCGCCACCCAGATGCCGATGCCGATGCCCACCGCCGCGAGCACTGCCGCCCCCACGGCGACCCAGGCTTGCCAGGTCATGCGGGGCAATCTACGGCCCCACCTGCGGGTCGGCGCGTCCGTCTACCGGTGGATAGGCTCGCACCCGTGATCGACCTGCGCCTCCTACGGTCCGACCCCGACCTCGTCCGAGCCTCCCAGACCGCCCGCGGGGACGACCCGCACCTCGTCGACGAGATCCTCGACGCCGACGCGCGCCGCAGGAGCGCCCTCACGGGCTTCGAGCAGGCGCGGGCCTCGCAGAAGTCGCTGGGCAAGAAGGTTGCCGCCGCCTCCGGCGAGGAGAAGCAGCACCTGCTCGCCCGGGCGAAGCAGCTGGCCGACGAGGTCAAGGCCCTGCAGGGCGACGCCGACGCGGCCGAGCGGTCGGCCGACGAGCTCGCGCGCCGGATCGGCAACGTCGTCGAGCCGGGCGTGCCCGCCGGCGGCGAGGACGACTACGTCGTGCTGGAGCACGTCGGCGCCCCCCGCGACTTCGCCGCCGAGTACGGCCCGGACTTCCGCGTCCGCGACCACCTCGAGATCGGCGAGCTCCTCCACGCGATCGACACCGAGCGCGGAGCGAAGGTGTCCGGCGCGCGGTTCTACTACCTCACGGGCGCCGGCGCGCGCCTCGAGCTCGCACTGCTGAACGCCGCCCTCGACCGCGCGGTCGCGCACGGCTTCACCCCGGTGATCACCCCGACGCTCGTCAAGCCGGAGGTCATGGCGGGCACGGGCTTCCTCGGCGCGCATGCCGACGAGATCTACCGGCTCGAGGCCGACGACCTCTACCTCGTCGGCACCTCCGAGGTGGCCCTCGCCGGGTTCCACTCCGGCGAGATCATCGACGTCTCCGCAGGTCCGGTGCGGTACGCCGGGTGGAGCGCGTGCTACCGCCGCGAGGCCGGCTCCTACGGCAAGGACACCCGTGGCATCATCCGCGTGCACCAGTTCCACAAGGTCGAGGCCTTCAGCTACACCACGGTCGAGGACGCGGCGGACGAGCACGAGCGCATCCTCGGCTTCGAGAAGCAGATGCTGGCGCTCGCCGACCTGCCCTACCGGGTCATCGACGTCGCGGCGGGCGACCTCGGTTCGTCGGCCGCCCGCAAGTTCGACTGCGAGGCGTGGCTGCCGTCGCAGCAGCGCTGGCTCGAGCTGACGTCGACGTCGAACTGCACGACGTTCCAGGCCCGCCGCCTCGGCATCCGCGAGCGCACCGCCGCGGGCGAGGTCCGCACGGCCGCCACCCTCAACGGCACGCTGGCCACCACGCGCTGGATCGTCGCGATCCTCGAGAACCACCAGCAGGCCGACGGTTCGGTCGTCGTGCCCGCCGGCCTGCGCCCGTACCTCGGCGGCCTGGAGGTCCTCCGACCATGAGCCGGTCGCGGCTGCTCGCGCTCGACGTCGACGGAACCGCGATGTCGTACGACGGCGTGGTGTCCGACGAGCTCCGGGTGGCCGTGGCCGATGCGCGCGCAGCGGGCATCCGCGTGGTGCTCGCGACCGGGCGGTCGCTGCGTGCGGCGAAGGACGGCGCGGACGCGATCGGCCTGGTCGAGGGGTGGATGGTGTGCTCCAACGGCGCCGTCGTCGCGCGTCTCGACCCCGACGAGCCCGCCGGTTACACGGTCACGAGCGTGGTGACCTTCGACCCCGCACCCGCCCTGAAGGTGCTGGCGGCGGAGCTGCCGGGCGCGCTCTACGCGGTGGAGAACCTCGGGGTCGGGTATCTCGTGACCGCCCCGTTCCCGTCCGGCGAGCTGAGGGGGGAGATCCAGGTGGTGCCGTTCGAGACGCTGTGCGCGGCGCCGGCCAGCCGCGTCGTCATCCGGGGCCCGCGGTCCACGCCCGAGGAGTTCCACGATCTGGTCGACCGCGTGGGCCTGCACGAGGTCTCCTACGCCGTCGGCTGGAGCGCCTGGATCGACCTGACGCCGGAGGGCGTGTCCAAGGCGTCGGCGCTCGAGGACCTGCGCCGCGAGCTGGGCGTCGAGCCGTTCGCCACGGTCGCGATCGGCGACGGGCGCAACGACATCGAGATGCTCACGTGGGCGGCGCGGGGCGTGGCGATGGGCCACGCGGACGAGCACGTCCGGGCCGTGGCCGACGAGGTCACCGGCACCATCGACGACGACGGCGCCGTCGCCGTCATCCGTTCGCTGCTTTCCTGACCACGGCAGGGGCCAAACGTCGCACGTCGTTCCGAGAACAGCCGGCGTGACTGCCGGATTCGTGCGGAATCCGCCCTTTCGGCGCACGGGTTCCCGGGTGACCAGGGCGTGGGGCCATGGTGCTCCCCCCGGGGATGGGGGCATGCTGCGCAACGTGGTCGAGCACGGGATCGAGGACGTCGCGCGCGCCGCGGGCGTCTCCACGGCGACGGTGTCTCGCGCCCTGCGCGGCCTGCCGAACGTCACCCCGGCCACGCGGGGCCGGGTGCTGGCGGCGGCCGCGGAGCTCGGCTACGTCGGCTCGCCGGCCGCAGCGTCCCTGGCGACCGGCCGGACGCGCACCATCGGCGTGCTGACGCCCTGGGTGCGCCGGTGGTACTTCGCGAACGTCGTCGACGGCGCCGAGCGGGCGTTGCGGGAGACGAACTTCGACGCGCTGCTCTACCGCTTCGAGGTCACCCGCGGGGAGCGCCGCCGTGTCGACCCCTCCGTGCTGCGCCGCCGCGTCGACGGCATCCTCGTCGTCGGCCTGCCGATGGGCGAGAGCGAGGTCCACGACCTCGCCGCGCTGGGCACGCCGCTGATCTTCGTCGGTTCCGGGCCCCCCGGCCAGCTGACGGTGCGGCTCGACGACAAGCGTGCCGGGCGCGAGGCGACCGAGCACCTGCTGTCGCTGGGCCACCGGCGCATCGGGCACGTCACCGGCGACGTCGACGCCATGAGCGAGTGGGCGCCGGGCGCCGACCGGCGAGCCGGTTGGCGGGCGGCGCTCCTGGCGGCCGGGATCACGCCGGACGAGGACCTCGTCGTGCAGGGCGACTTCGAGCTGGAGGCGGCCCGCGAGGCGACCGTCGGCCTGCTACGTGCGCGCCCCGACGTCACGGCGATCTTCGCCGCGTCCGACGAGATGGCGATGGGAGTGGTGCTCGCCGCGCGGTCGCTGGGGCTGCGCGTGCCCGACGACGTCTCCGTGATCGGTGTCGACGGCCACGAGCTCGGCGAGCTCATCGGCCTCACCACGATCGCCCAGCCGGTGCAGGACCAGGGCACCGCCGCGGCGCGCCTCCTGCTCGCCATGATCACCGGGGCGCCGGCGCCCGAGCAGGTGATCTTCCCGACGGATCTGGTGGTCAGGACCTCGACCGCCCCGCCGCGACGCCCCGCGTCCCACTGAGCCTCCGCGGGCGCCGTCCGCCCGCGACCGCCTCCGGTGGCGGCCCGGTGGGAGCGGTTGCATAGTTCCCGGGTGGGAGCGGTTGCATGCGTCCCGGCGTGACGAAATCGTGACCCCCGGAACCTTGACGGGTCGGGGGCGCGCGATGACACAGTTGAGTCGCTATGTAAGCGTTTGCAGGGGTACGCCTGTCGCATCGATGAGGTTGTGACCGGAAGGACAGACATGAAGCGAAACGCACGATTCGTAGCAGCAGCCGCAGGCGTGGCGGCACTCGCCACGGTCGCCGGATGTACCAGCAGCGGCGGCGGAACCAGCAACACCACGGCACCGGCCGCAGCGGCGACGCTGTCCGGTGCCTGCGCGCCGTACTCGGCCTACGCAGGGCACAGCGGTTCAACTGTCACGATGTTCGGCTCGATCCTGAGCCCGGAGTCTGACTCGCTGAACAGCTCCTGGGCCGACTTCAGCAAGTGCACGGGCATCACGATCCAGTACACCGGGTCCAACACGTTCGAGTCGGACCTGCCCGTCAAGGTCAACGGCGGCAACGCGCCGAACCTGGCGATCATCCCCCAGCCGGGCCTCCTGGCTCAGATGGTCGCGACCGGCGCCGTCAAGGCTCCGCCCGCCGGCACGGTGGCCAACGAGGCCAACTGGAACGACGCATGGAAGAGCTACGGCTCGGTCAACGGCACGTTCTACGCCGCTCCCATGAGCGCCAACATGAAGTCGATGGTGTGGTACTCGCCGAAGTACTTCGCCGACAACGGCTTCAAGGTCCCCACGACGTGGGCTGACCTGATGTCGCTCTCCGACCAGATCGCAGCCAAGATGACCGGCACGTCCAAGCCGTGGTGCGGCGGCATCGGCTCCGGCACGGCGAGCGGCTGGCCCGCCACCGACTGGCTCGAGGAGGTCGTCCTCGGCACCTACGGCGGCCAGGTCTACGACGACTGGATCAGCCACAAGGTCAAGTTCTCCGACCCGCAGATCCAGACCGCCATGACCACCGTGGCCAACTGGATGCAGAACCCGAAGTGGGTCAACGGCGGCGTCGGCGACGTCAAGTCCATCGCCACCACGACGTTCCAGAACGCCGGTCTGCCGATCCTCAAGAACGAGTGCGCGATGCTCCAGCAGGCCTCGTTCTACGAGGCGCAGTGGCCGAAGGGCACCAAGGTCGCAGCGGACGGCGACGTCTTCGCCTTCAAGCTGCCGCCTGTGGACCCGTCGATCAGCAACCCGGTCGAGGGCGGCGGCGAGTTCGTGACCGCGTTCTCCTCCGACCCGGCAGTCCAGGCCGTGCAGAACTACCTGTCGAGCCCCGAGTGGGCTGACAGCCGCATCAAGGTGGCGCCCGGATGGGTGTCCGCCAACGAGAAGGTCGACCAGACCCTCTACACCGACCCGATCGACCAGCTCTCCGCGAAGTACCTGGCCGACCCGACCGCCACGTTCCGGTTCGACGCCTCGGACGCGATGCCCGCGGCCGTCGGCTCCGGTGCCGAGTGGACCGAGATGGTCAACTGGTTCGGCGCCGGCAAGTCCCAGGTGGACGTCGCCAAGGCTATCGACGCAGCGTGGCCGAGCTGATCCGCTGCATGACCCCATGCAGTAACGGCTGAGATGCTCCGGCCCGCGGGATGCGTTCCGCGGGCCGGAGCATCTAGGTTTACCTAACCGGTGGAACTCCGCCCGCAGCGGGACGGACAAGGGAGTCTGCGGTGAGTGCTGCAAGTTTGGTCACGAGCGTGGCCAGTCAGGCCGGGACCACCCTGCTCGGCGTCGTCCTCGCGGTCGGCGGCTTCATCGGGATCCTCGCCATCGTGTTCTTCATCGCGGGAAGGGTCACCGGGCGGTTCGAACGGCCGCTCGCGATCATCATCTGCCTCGTCCCGGCCCTGTTCCTCGTGACGCTCGGCCTGATCATCCCGGCGCTGACCACCATCAACAACAGCTTCACGGACCAGCAGTTCCTGGGCCAGCAGAAAGTGAGTTACATCGGGCTCAAGAACTACATCCACGCGTTCACGGACCCCGCAACGCAGCAGACGATCGTCCGGACGGTGCTCTGGCTGCTGATCGTGCCGGCGTTCGCCGTCGGGGTCGGCATGCTCATGGCCCTGCTCGTCGACCGCATGAAGCACCCGTCGCTCCCGAAGACGATGGTGTTCCTGCCCACGGCGATCTCGTTCGTCGGCGCGGCCGTGATCTGGGGGTACGTGTACAGCTGGAAGGACCCGTCGCTGCCGCAGACCGGTCTGCTCAGCCAGCTGGCCATCTGGCTGGGCTGGAACAACCCCCCGAACTGGATGCTCAGCTCGCCGCTGAACACCTTCCTCATGATGGTCATCCTCATCTGGATCCAGGCCGGGTTCTCGATGGTCGTCCTCGGCGCCGCCCTCAAGGCGATCCCGGAGGAGGTCGTCGAGTCGGCACGGATGGACGGGGCGTCCGGGTGGCGGCTGTTCCGCTCCATCCAGGTCCCGATGATCCGGAGCACGATCGTGGTGGTGCTGACCACGGTGATGATCACGACGCTGAAGGTGTTCGACATCGTCTTCACCATGACGAACGGCAACTTCAACACCGACATCATCGCCCGGCGGATGTTCTCCGACATGTTCGTCACGAGCCAGGTCGGCCGCGGTAGCGCGCTCGCCGTGATCCTGTTCATCGCCGTCATCCCGCTCGTCTTCTACAACGTGCGCCAGCTGCGCCGAGAACGGGAGATCCGATGACCTCGGTCTCGACGTCGGCCGACGTCAAGAAGCCCCTCAAGGGCGCGGAGGCCCGCAAGGCGGTTCGCCGGACCTTCAGCACCCCGATCGCGTCCATCGCGGCCGTCGCGATCGGCCTGCTGTGGACCATCCCGACGCTCGGTCTGTTCATCAACTCCTTCCGCGGGAAGGAAGACGCCGCCACGACGGGCTGGTGGGAGTTCTTCACACACCCGACCTTCAGCCTCGACGGCTACCGCCAGGTGCTCACCGGGAGCGGCGGCATGTTCATCCCGCTGGTGAACTCGCTGGCGATCACCATCCCCGCGACGATCATCCCGATCTTCATCGCGTCGATGGCGGGCTACGCGATCGCGTGGCTGCCGTTCAAGGGCAGCGACTTCATCTTCTTCGGCATCTTCGCGCTGCAGGTGGTGCCGCTGCAGATGGCGCTCGTCCCGCTGCAGCAGTACTACGTGCACGGGCTGCGGATAGCGGGCGTCACGATCTTGCCCTCACCACACATCAACGGCACGATCGCCCAGATCTGGTTGTCGCACACGATGTTCTCGCTGCCGCTGGCGGTGTTCCTGCTGCACAACTTCATCGCCCAGCTACCGCGGTCCCTCATGGAGGCCGCGCGCATCGACGGCGCTTCCCACCTGCGGATCTTCTCGTCGATCGTGCTGCCTCTGACGCTGCCGGCCATCGCGTCGTTCGCGATCTTCCAGTTCCTCTGGGTGTGGAACGACCTGCTGGTCGCCAAGGTGTTCGGAGGCACCGACCCGAACCAGCAACCGGTGACCGCGCGCATGCAGAACCTCGTCGGCAACTTCGGCGCCCACCAGGAGCTGCTGGCGCCGGCGGGCTTCCTGACGATCGTCATCCCGGTGATCGTCTTCCTCGCGCTGCAGCGCTACTTCGTCCGCGGCCTGCTGGCGGGCTCCGTCAAGGGATAGCGCACGACGAACAAACGGGGCGGGCGCCGGCCACTAGCCTGAGCCGGTGCCCGCCCCGCTGCTGTTCGTCCTGTCGGGGCTGACCCAGTACGTCGGCGCCGCGGTGGCGGTCCGGCTGTTCGGCACGCTCCCTCCGACCACGATCGCGTGGCTGCGCATCGCCATCGCCGCCGTGATCCTCCTGCTGTGGGCGCGCCCCTGGCGGGCGCCGCTGCGCGGGCGGCGGCTGGCGACGGCGGCCGCGTTCGGCGTCGTGCTCGCGGCGATGAACGTCTCGTTCTACATCGCGATCGCGCACCTGCCGCTCGGCACCGCGGTGGCGATCGAGTTCCTCGGGCCGGTCGCCGTCGCGGCGGTCACCGGCCGCGGCTGGCGCGACCGTGCCGCGATCGGCATCGCGCTGGTCGGCGTCGTGCTGCTCGCCGGCGTGACGCTCGGGATGGGGTCCGGCGCGCGGATCGGTCTGGTGGCGATCCTGGCCGCCGCCACGTTCTGGGCCGGCTACATCCTGCTCGGCCGGCGGGTGGCCGGGCAGAACGCCGGCCTCTCGGGTCTCGCGGTCGGCATGGCCACGGGCGGCCTCGTGTTCGCGCCGTTCTTCGCCGGCTCGGCCGGCCCCGTCCTCACCGACTGGCGGCTGGCACTGGCGGTGGTGGCCGTGGCGGTGTGCTCGTCGGTGGTGCCCTACGGGATCGAGCAGGTGGTGCTGCGGCGGGTCACTGCGGCCACCTTCGCGGTGCTGCTGGCGCTGCTCCCGGTGTGCTCGGTCATCGTCGGCGCGGTGGTGCTGCACCAGGTGCCCGACGCCGCCGAGGTCGTCGGGATCCTCCTGGTGTGCGGGGCCATCGCCCTCACCGGCCGCCCGGACGAGGCCGTCCCCGCCACCTGAGTGGGCCGAGCGGGTGAGTTCTGCCGCCGACGCGAGAAATGCAGTCCATGGGCTGTCGCTCAGCGTGCGCACAGCGTGAAAGCATCCGCAGCGTCCGGCAGGGTTGCCGGGCCGCGCGCCGGCGCTCCGGCATCGAGTCAGGGGCCTCGCATGTCGCTGCCGCGCCGTCTGGTGCTGGGTTCGTCCGCCGTCGTGCTCGTCGTCGGCCTGGCAGGGTGCGGCGTGCAGGCTTCGCCCCAGGCGGGGGGCCCGACGAGCGACGTGCCCGCGACGACCGCGGCGTCCAGCCCGACCCCCACGCCCACCCCGACGGTCATCGACCTGACCAAGGACACCTTCGTCGGCGCCATCACGCACGCGTCGGCCGCGCTGCCGACCGTGAGTGCCACGTTCGACATGGTGACGACGGCCAAGGGCCAGACGGTGACGGCGACCGGCGCGATGCGCGCGGCCGCCGACGGCACCCCCGAGATGGCGTGCGCCTTGACCGTGCCCGGGGTGACGACGGCGATCGACATGCGCCTGGTCGGCGGGGTCGTCTACATGAACATCGGCCAGGTCACGGGCGGGATGTTCGTCGCCGTGGACCCGGACGACTCCACGACCGGCATCCCCATGCCGAAGGGCTTCGACCCGGCGTCGGATGCCAAGGACATCGCCGACGCGGTGGTGTCCGTCACGAAGGTGGGCGGGCCCGAGGTGGTCGGCGGCGTGCCGACCCAGGCGTTCGACGTCGTCGTCGACCTGCCGAAGGTCACGGGCACCACGCGCCAGACGCTCGACGCCGCCGCGCAGCAGGCGACGGCCGCCGGTGCAACGCTGCCGCCGCAGATCACCTATCACTACTGGATCGACGCGCACGGCCTGGTGCGCCGGGTCAGCGACGAGGTCCTCGGCGCGTCGACGCAGATGACGTTCACGGGCTGGGGCGAACCGGTCGACATCCAGGCGCCCCCGGCCGACCAGATCGCCAACCTCGACAAGGGTTAGCCGGCCCGCACCGGCAAGATGGTCCGGTGGACACGCCCCTCACCGAACCCGAGCTCGTCGCCGCCCTGCGCCGCGACCTTGCCGCGTCCGGGTACACCGTGGAGGGCGTCGACGCGGTGCTGGGCCCGGTCGCGGCCGCAGCCCTGGACCGCGAGCAGATCCTGCCGGCGCTGCGAGCAGTCGCCGGCTCGGATGCGCCCGCATCCCCGCTGACCTCGGCGTTCCTGCTGGCCGCGGCAGTACCGCGCGCCGACCTCGAGCGGGCCCTGCCGACCCTCGGCGTCACCGGCGCCGCACGGCTCGGCCTGGTCGCCGCGACCGGGGCGGCGGACGACGACGAGGTGCGTGCGCTCGTCGACCTGCGGCCCTATGCCAGCGTCGATCGCGATGACGAGGTCGCGTGGTGGATCGCGTCCGACCTGGGGGAGCTCGCCACCGGAGGCGCGCTGCGAACCGACCACGTGCTCGGCGTCGGCGGTGCCTCGACGACGCTGGCGCAGGTCACGGTCCGCCGGCCGGTCGCCCGGGTGCTCGACCTGGGCACGGGGTGCGGGATCCAGTCGCTGCACGCGAGCCGGCACGCCGGGCACGTGACGGCGACGGACATCTCGCCCCGCGCGCTGGCGTTCGCGCGGTTCAACGCGGCACTTGCGGGCGTCGAGGCGAACGGGACGA
>Ga0207835_1000091_pt1 | contig 35402 bp, 28 predicted proteins | sample LuqExpMetagenom8_FD_187766 | JGI IMG/M metagenome (GOLD analysis project Ga0207835, IMG submission 187766) | Tropical forest soil microbial communities from Luquillo Experimental Forest, Puerto Rico - Sample 8 (SPAdes) | ecosystem: Environmental > Terrestrial > Soil > Tropical forest ... | reverse complement strand
ATTGCTTGATTTGTTCGCAGTTCGAACTTTCGTCCAAACCGCTGGCAAGCGAGCCGCCGCCCACGTTCCCCTTCCTTCAATCACTCTGTCAAACAGCCCAAAACCAAAACAAAAAATCGTTTTGTCTCAGTCTCTTCGCCGCCCGCACCGCAAAGCAGCGCGTCGGCGAGGGGCGGGTATATAGGGGCGTCATCGAACCGTGTCAAACGCAAAAACCATGCTGCAACGACATTTTTCGGCTCGCCTGTGGATGATCAGGTAAACCGCTCGCAAATTCCTTCCAAACCTCACCACTCAGGCCGTCAACGTCTACATATGGTGTTCCATATCAGGGCTTGCCCTAGTCGGCAGTACAGTGAAGTGCCAGCCTGTCGCAGTACAATAGCCGGACGCGCCAAAATCCCCGCGATGCAACAAAGGCTTTGCCGCCTTGTATGCGGCCTCACCTGTGCCGCCGATGCGGAAAGAACCTTCGCTCTGAACTGGCTGCTCACGAAATTCTGTACCGCAAAAGCACCTTTCGGCTTGCCGGACCTTCCGTACCCGGTTGAAGTAGACGCCAGTTTTCCTCGTCCCCGGTAAAGGAGCCGTTAACCGTGTTGAACCGCCGTCAAATGCTGGCCGCCAGCGCCGCTGCCGTCGCTCTGCCTGCAAACGCCGAACCGGCCCCTGCAGCCAAGGCCAATGCGCTTTACCAGACCTTCGTCGACGAGATGATGGCGATGGCCCCCGAATTCGCGACCAGCCTCGGTGTCGATACCGGTGCAAAGGCTTCATATCGCGCCAAGCTCGGCGCCCGCGGTTTGAAGGGACGCGCCGAAGGTACGGCTCTCGACACGTCCATGCTGAAGCGCCTCAAGACCATTGATCGCAAAGCCCTCAGCGGCCTCGATGCCACCAATTATGAGGCCGTGCTCTATGGCGTTGAACAGTCCGTGACTGCCGACAAACGCTTCCAATATGGCGGCCTTGCCAATCCTTATACCGTCAACCAGCTCGGCGGTGCGTACCACGATCTGCCCGATTTCCTCGACAGCCAGCACCCGATCGAAAACAAAGCAGACGCGGAAGCCTTCCTCGCGCGTCTTTCTGCTTTCGGCTCCGCGCTCGATGATGAAAGCGAAGCCGTGCGCCATGATGTGGGCCTGGGCGTCATTCCGCCGGATTTTGTCGTCGGCGCCACGCTGAAACAGATGAACGCCTTGCGTTCGCCCGCGCCAGACAAAGCGGTGCTCGTTGCCTCGCTGGTGCGCCGGACGCAAGAGAAGAAGATCGATGGCAATTGGGAGGCCGACGCCGCCAAGATTGTGGCGGAGAAAGTCTATCCTGCTCTCGACCGCCAGATCGCCTTGTTCGAAGGCCTGAAAGCCAAAGCGGTGCATGATGGCGGCGTCTGGCGCCTGCCCGATGGCGAGGCCTTTTATGCCCAGTCGCTTGCCAATCAGACGACGACGAACAGAAGCCCGGCCGAGGTCCACCAACTGGGCCTTGAGGTGGTAGCCGATTGCACGGCGCAAATCGATACCATCATGCAGGCAAACGGCATGACCAAGGGCACGGTCGGCGAGCGCCTGAAAGGCATGTTTGCCGATCCCAAATTCATTTATCCGAACACGGACGAAGGCAAGGACAAGCTGATTGCCGACCTCAACGCCAAGCTTGCCGAGGTGAACAAGCGCCTGCCCGATTATTTCCGCACGCTTCCCAAAGCGCCGGTGATGATCAAGCGCATCCCCAAATACATCGAAAGCGGCGCCCCCGGCGGCTATTACCAGAACGCCTCGCTCGATGGAAAACGCCCCGGCACCTATTACATCAATCTGCGCGACACGGCGGAAGTGCCGAGCTGGACGTTATCCTCCCTCACCTATCATGAAGCCATTCCAGGCCATCACTTCCAGATCTCGATAGCCCAGGAGACCGATCTGCCGCTGATCCGGCGCATCGGCGGCTACAATGCTTATGTCGAAGGCTGGGCGCTTTATGCCGAACAGCTCGCGGTCGAAATGGGCATGTATGCCAGCGATCCTTGGGGCCATGTCGGCCAGCTGCATGATGCCATGCTGCGCGGCGTGCGCCTGGTGGTCGATACCGGCATGCACAGCATGCGCTGGAGCCGCGAAAAGGCTGTGGCTTATTACACCGGCACATTGGGCGATCCCGAGCCGAGCGCGGTGTCGGAAATCGAACGCTATTGCGTCTGGCCGGGTCAGGCCTGCGGTTACATGGTGGGCAAACGCACCATCCTGGCCTTGCGCGAAAAGGCCAAGGCGGCACTCGGCGCCAAGTTCGACATCAAAGCCTTCCATGATGCCGTGCTGAAATCCGGCGCCCTGCCGCTTGATACGCTTGGCAAGGTCATCGGCAGCTATATCGCCTCGGCCTAACCGGCCGCAGCGATGTACTGGCGGAGATTGGTGGCTTCGCGCTGGGTTTCTTCGATGCGCGATTTCACCACGTCGCCGATGGAGATGATCCCGCACAGCTGGCCCTGGGCGTCGAGCACCGGTATGTGCCGGAAGCGGCCCTGGGTCATCATCTCCATGAGATCTTCCACCGTATCGGCTTCGACACAGGTGGCCACGGGGCTTGTCATATATTTGGTCACCGGCAAGGCCAGCGCCCGGACGCTTTCCGCAGCCAGAGCCCGCACCACATCGCGCTCCGAGAGAATTCCGGCAATGCTGCCCGCCTCGTCTTTGATGACGACCGCGCCGATGCGCTTGGCCGCCAGAAGGATGGTGGCGTCCGACAGATTGGCGTCAGCCGGCAGAGACGTCACATCCCGGCCCTTATGGCGAAGAATGTCTATGACCTGCATCGCGTTGCTCCTCCTCAATGGCGGGGCCTTGGACTTTTGTCCGTAAGACCGGCCGGGCCCCCGAGGGCACAGCAGCACCAAAACAACGGGGGCGGTTTCTCCCTGCGACATTTGCGCGAGCCAACGCTGCCTCGAATGAAACCAATTGGCAAGAGTGCGGCGATCCGGAACGTTACCAGCCTGTTTCCCCTAAAGGTTTTTACAAATAGCGGCGCTGGCGGGCTTGAGGCGGAGGGCAAAGTGGGGCAAGAACGCGCTCCGATCCGGGGAACCGGGTCCAAATCCGGGCAGCCGGAAACGATGCGGAGCTGTGGCCGAGAGGCTGAAGGCGGCGGTTTGCTAAACCGTTATAGGGTTGTAAAGCCCTATCGAGGGTTCGAATCCCTCCGGCTCCGCCAAAATTCGTTCCCAGGCTGTCTCACGCCATCCCGTAAAACCTTCAAAAACCCAATAAAATAGGGCATGTTCTGCACCGTGCCATCTCAAGTCGTTTCCCCGCATCCCAAGCCGTTGGGGGTACATTTGGGGGTACATTTCGAAAATCGAAGTGCGGATATACCCCCAATGCCTCTGACCGACGCGGCCTGCAAAGGCGCCCGCCCCCAGGCTAAGGCTTATAAGAAGACCGATGGCCAGGGCCTCTACCTGCATGTCCTGCCGACCGGCGGACGGTATTGGCGGCTGAAATACCGATTCCTTGGCAAGGAGAAGGTTCTCGCCCTGGGGGTATATCCCGAGGTTTCCCTAGCAGAGGCCCGGGAAAAGAAGATGGTCGCCCGCAAACTGCTGGCAGACGGAATGGACCCTTCCTCCGCCAAACAGGACCGGCGCCAGCTCGCGGAAATAAACGCCACCAACACTTTCGAGGCCGTGGCCCGCGAATGGCACGAGCGGAACCTGGAGAAGTGGACCCCGGCATACGCCGTAGAAATTCTGCACCGGCTGGAAATGGACATATTCCCCGTCATCGGGCAGCGCCCGGTTGGCGATATCTCACCACTCGTGGTCCTGAACACCCTCAAGAAGATAGAGAACCGAGGTGCGGGCGAAATGGCTCGCCGAGCGGGACAATATTGCGGACAGATCTTTCGTTACGCCGTGGTGACAGGCCGGGCCGAACGCAACCCGACCACGGACCTGAAGGGCGCGCTCAAACCGGTCCGGCATGGCCACTTCTCATCCATTGAGCCGGAAGAGCTGCCGGAGTTCCTCGGCGCTCTCGGACGGAATGATGCCCGTCTCTATCCCCTCACCCGGCTGGCGATCCGGCTGATGCTGCTCACCTTCGTGCGAACTGGGGAGCTCATCAAAGCCACCTGGGATGAAATCAATTTCGAAGAAGCACGGTGGTCGATCCCTGCGGAGCGCATGAAAATGCGCAAACCCCATATCGTCCCCCTATCGCGGCAGTCACTCGCAATCCTTCGCGAACTGCAAGCGATGAACGGGAAGTACCAGTGGGTGTTCGCCAGCCCAACCAAACCGCGTCGGCACATGAGCAACAACACTATCCTGAAGGCGCTGGAACGGCTCGGCTACAAAGGCCGAATGACCGGCCACGGCTTTCGCTCCCTGGCGATGACAACTATCAAAGAGAAACTGAAGTACCCGCACGAGGTCGTCGATCGCCAACTCGCGCATGCGCCACGCAACAAGGTCGACGCGGCCTATGACCGAACCAAATACCTCGATGATCGCCGCAAGATGATGCAGGCCTGGGCGAACTACCTCGACGACGTGGGCAACAGAGGCAAAGTGATTGTCGGGAAGTTCAGGAAACCAGATTAGCGCTGCGGCGCGCGCCAACTCAACAAGTTACGCTGAAGCGGACGATGAAGATCACTCCGGGTGAAACCATCCTCATCGAAGAATATCCAAATCGGCAAAGTGCTGCCGCTATCGCTGGCTGCTTAAATGCATCGCCTGCTCGAAGATCGACAGACAACCGAAATGGTCGTGCTTCATCTTGGGAAGCCATCCGATCTTTCGAGCGCCATGGACGTTGTCTACGACGCCTTAAGAGGAGCGGCTGCCAGGATGACTGCGCCGCTCTTGTTTGGGAGACGCGGAGCTGAGTGTGGCTTCGATCCACGCACGCGTCTGTTCCAGAACTTCATCTGAAAGCTTTGTGTCGTCGATCGCGCGAGCAAGGATCAACGCCCCCACCATCGCAGCCCAGGTTCCGATCGCCGCGCGGCGCCTGTCGGCCGCATCACTATTCGGGAGGGCTTTCGTCACACGCTCGATTTGCGACCGGAGCCCGGCCGTCATGGCGGCCCGGGCGGCCGGCGTCTGATGGCGGATATCGGCAGCAAGACCCGCCGTGGGACAGCCAGCGGCAGCATTATCCCGATGCCGTGGGGCAAGATATTCATCAAGATAGGCACGAAGATCGACGCTTCCGTCTCCATCATGGGAGAGGGCATAGCCAATAGTCTCGGCAACGAGGTCGTCCTTCGAATTAAAATGGCCATAGAATCCACCGTGCGTGAGGCCTGCGGCCTTCATCACTTCGGCCACGCTGACGGCGTCGAACCCCTTCTCACGGAACAGCCTGCTGGCGACATCTAGGATGCGGAGGCGGTTTTCCGCCATTTGTTCTCGACTGACCTTCATTCAAATTCTCCGCCGGCCCCCCATTGACATAATCATGATAGTCATCATATTTAGTCAATCATGACGACCGTCATGAATATAGGTATTAACCGCATAGAGAGCAATCCCATGACTGCCACTCCCTCTGTCCTTATCACCGGAGCCTCCACTGGTATCGGCGCTACCTATGCTGATCGTTTCGCACGTCGCGGCCACGATCTCGTGCTGGTCGCGCGGGACCGGAATCGTATGGAGGCACTTGCCGGGCGCCTGAAGCAGGAAACCGGTGTGGCGATCGACATCATCCAGGCTGATCTGACGCAAGCCGCCGAGCTTGCGGTGGTGGAGGCCCGGCTGCGCGACGATGCGCGCGTCGGCATTCTCGTCAACAACGCCGGCACGGCCCTTGGCGGCAGCTTCATCGAGCAATCCACGGACGATGTTACTCGGCTCGTCGCGCTCAACACCACGGCTCTGCTGCGGCTCGCCAGCGCCGTTGCACCTCGCTTCGCCCAGGCCGGTGAAGGGGCGATCATCAATATCGGTTCCGTTGTCGGACTGGCCCCCGAATTCGGCATGACGGTTTACGGCGCAACCAAGGCTTTCGTTCTGTTCCTGTCGCAGGGGCTCAGCTTCGAACTCGGTCCGAAGGGCGTTTACGTCCAGGCCGTGCTCCCAGCCGCCACGCGCACCGAAATCTGGGAACACGCCGGCGCCGACGTCAACACCATGACTGGGGTGATGGAAGTCGATGAACTCGTTGATGCGGCGCTGGTCGGCTTCGACCGCCGTGAGACGGTCACTATTCCGCCGTTGCCCGATGTGGAGCAGTGGAACGCCTATCAGTCAGCACGTCAGGCGATGCTGCCGAACACAAGCCAGAACCATGCTGCAGAACGCTACCGGACGACAGTGTGAGTAATCGCGCCGCCAATCTTCCGATCGAACGCACCAGCCGCCCGAAAGGTGACATCTATATGACTGACGCAGCCCTCTTCGAGCCATATAAACTCGGCTCTCTGAATCTCTCCAACCGGATCGTCATGGCGCCCCTGACCCGCAACCGCGCCGGCGCTGGCTTTGTGCCCGGCGACCTGACCGCCGAATATTACGCCCAGCGCGCTTCGGCCGGGCTGATCATCACCGAGGCCACCCAGATATCTCAGCAGGGCCAGGGCTATCAGGACACGCCCGGCATCTATACCCAGGCGCAAATCGACGGCTGGCGCAAGGTGACCGCTGCCGTGCATGAAAAGGGCGGGCGTATCGTCCTGCAGCTCTGGCATGTCGGTCGCATCAGCCATGTCGACCTGCAGCCCAATGGCGGCCAGCCGGTCGCCCCCTCTGCCATCCGCGCCGCGACCAAGACCTTCGTCAACAATGACTTCGTCGACGTATCCGAACCCCGCGTGCTTGAGATCGATGAGCTCGCCGGGATCGTCAACGACTTCCGCCAGGCCGCGGCCAATGCCATCGAGGCCGGTTTCGATGGCGTGGAAGTTCACGGGGCCAACGGCTATCTGCTCGAGCAGTTCGCCAAGGACGGCGCCAATGTCCGAACGGACGCCTATGGCGGCTCCGTGGAGAACCGAGCGCGCCTGATGCTGGACGTCACCGCCGCGGTGGCCCAGGAAGTTGGCGCCGAGCGCACCGGAATTCGGATTTCGCCGGTTTCGCCCGCCAACGGCATTTCCTGCAGCGATCCCCAAGCGCAGTACGACTATATCGTCGATCAGCTCGATGCGCTCGGCATCGCCTACATCCACGTCGTCGAAGGCGCGACCGGCGGCCCGCGCGACGTCGCGCCCTTCGATTACGCATCGCTGCGCCGCCGCTTCGGCAAGACCTATATCGCCAACAATGGCTACAATCTCGACCTCGCGACGTCGCATGTCGCCGATAGCAAGGCCGATCTGATCGCCTTCGGACGCCCGTTCATCGCCAATCCGGACCTCGTGGAACGGCTGCGGATCGGCGCGCCCTTGGCCGAGATCAACCCGGCCACGCTCTATGGCGGCGGTGCCGCTGGCTATACCGACTATCCCCGCTTCACCGAGGCTTCCGGCAACGGGGCCACACAGGACCACACTTCGGTGCACCCCCTGTGATGCCGATCACGATTCACCTCTGACAATTCACAAGGCTGCGCCCACCGAGTGTCGCACGCCAGATCGAGAAGAAAGCCATGGCGACCTTATCACCCAAAGGACAGAAGACTGCATTCGTGACCGGCGCGTCGAGCGGTATCGGCAAGGCGGCAGCATTGGCGCTCAGCAGCGTGGGTTACCGGGTGATTGGCACCAGCCGCAAGGCGGCACCCGGCGAGATCCGCGACGGCATACGCATGATCACTTGCGACGTTACCTCGGACGCCTCCGTTGCTGCGGCCGTGGCGCTGGCCCATGCAGAACTCGGCCGCATCGACCTCTTGGTCAACAATGCCGGCTACGCCGTGTCCGGGGCAGCGGAGGAAAGCTCGATCGAGCAGGTTCGCGCACTATTCGACACCAACTTCCTGGGCGTCGTCCGGGTGACGAACGAGGTTCTTCCGGTCATGCGTCAGCAGGGCGATGGGCGGATCCTGAACATCGGCTCGGTCATGGGGCTCATTCCCGGTCCTTTCGGCGCCTATTATACGGCGAGCAAGCATGCGATCGAAGGCTACAGCGAATCCTTGGACCATGAGGTGCGGTCGTTCGGTATCCGGGTTGCGGTGATCGAGCCATGGGCGACGAAGACGTCCATCGAAGCCAACTCGCCGCGCGGCGATCGTCCCGTTGCCGCCTACAGCCAGACCTTCGCCCGCTACCAGGCCGCATTCAATGCGGCCATGGCGGCCGGCGACACGGCGGAGGATGTCGCTGTGACCATTCTTGCCGCGGCGCAGGCCAGGAAGCCGCGGCTGCGCTACCCCTCGGGTAAGGCTGCCCGACAAACTTCGTTTGCCCGGCGTTTTCTCCCGCGCGCCCTGTTCGATCGCATCCTGCGCAAGCAATTCAACATCGCCTGAGCCCGCCTTCTGCCTTCATCGGTCCGCGCGAGCAAGAGAACGCCCATCATGACAGATACATCCGTCAAGACGACATCGCCCCTCCGCTACAGCGACGCTCCCAACCGCTTCGTCGCCGTGGACAACATCCGCGTTGCCTATCGCGAGCTTGGTCCGCTCAGCGAGGTGCCGCTCATCTTGCTCAATCACTGGGGCGCGGTGCTGGACAATTTCGATCCGCGCATTGTCGACGGACTTGCGGCCTCGCATCACGTGGTCGCGCTAGACTATCGGGGGATCGGCCTTTCCGGCGGATCGGCTCCGGTAATCGTTGACGAGATGGCCCGTGATGTGATCGCCGTCATCAGCAAGTTCGGCTTTACCAAGGTTGATCTAATGGGGTTCTCGCTGGGGGGCTTCGTGGCGCAGGATATTGCTCTCAAAGCCCCCGGTCTGGTGCGTAAGCTGATCCTGACCGGCACGGGGCCCGCAGGCGGAGCGGGTATCGAACGGGTCGGAGCCGTCTCCTGGCCTTTGATCCTCAAGGGCATGCTGACGCTGCGCGATCCGAAAACTTACCTGTTCTTCACCTCGACCGCCAAAGGCCGCCAGGCAGCGAAGGACTTTCTGGCCCGCCTGAAAGAGCGTCAGCTCGATCGCGACAAAGGACCGACGCCGCGTGCCTTCCTCCGCCAGCTTGCGGCGATCAAGGCCTGGGGGCGTCAGGCACCCCAGAATCTGGAGCGCATCCACATTCCCGTTCTCGTGGCCAACGGGGACAATGACATCATGGTGCCCACAGTAAACAGCCTCGATATGGCCCGGCGCATCCCGAATGCCGAGCTGGTGATCTACGAGGATGCCGGCCATGGTGGTATCTTCCAATATCACGATGCCTTCCTGTCGAAAGCGAAGGCGTTCCTTGCCGGGTGATCAGTGGTTCCCCTGTACAGTCACCGCCAAGGTTTGTCCCCCTACTTTCAAGGCAGAAACGATGCAAGCTCTCATTTTCAAGCGCTACGGAAAATCCACTCACCCCGAATACGCTGACGTGCCGCACCCCGCGATCGGTCCAGATGAAATTCTGGTCCAGGTGCATGCCGTTGGACTGAACCCGATCGACAACATGATCCCGAAGGGCACGTTCAAACTCGTGCTCAAGTTCGATCTGCCAGCAACGATAGGCAGTGACGTCGCCGGCGTCGTAGCGGAGGTCGGCAGCGGCGTGACGCGCTTCAAGGTCGGTGATGCCGTCTTCGCCAGCGTCTTCGACCTCGGCCGCGGTACCTTGGCCGATTTCGTCGTTGTTCCCGAACGCGTCGCTGCCTTAAAACCGGCGAGCATCGATTTTGTCGAGGCGGCCTCGATCCCGATGGTCGGCTTGACATCCTGGCAGGCGTTCAAGGAACGGGTAGACCTTAAGCGTGGGCAGAAGGTCTTCATCCCCGCCGGTTCCGGCGGCATCGGTACGTTCGCGATTCAGCTCGCTAAGCACCTCGGCGCCAAGGTTGGTACGACGACCAGCACAGGCAATGTCGATCTGGTGAAAAGCCTCGGCGCAGATGAGGTCGTCGACTACAAGCGACAAGAATTTGAGACAGTGCTGCATGGCTACGACATGGTACTCGGCACCATCCGCGGGGACAGCATCGAGAAATCGCTGAACATTCTCAAGCCCAAGAGCATCATTGTATCGCTGATTGGTCCTTTTGATGCGGCGTTCGCCCGCTCGCGGCGCCTGAATGCCCTGCTGCGACTTGTGCTCAGCTTGATGAGCTGGAAAATTAGACGCCTCGCGAAGAAGCACGATGTCCACTACTCCTCCCTGTTCGTTCACCCGGACGGCGAGCAGCTCGCGGAAATAGCCCGTATCATCGATGCGGGCAGCATCCGTCCTGTGATCGACAGGGTTTATGCGTTTGACCAAGCTAAGGAGGCACTCGCCTATCTCGATACCGGGCGAGCTAAGGGCAAGGTTGTTGTTAAGATGATCTGACGAAGTGAACTAGGCATCAGACACTGCCGCTTTAAACGTGATGGAACGTCTGACAGACATCTAAGTACGCTCACTCCGACGGAGTGCCGAACTGGGTGAAAAGCAGAGCTTGGCCGACGCGAAGACATCGCGGTTTTCCGAAATTCGGATCAGCCAGTGGCGAACGTATAGTATCCTGAGCTTGCAGGGATGGGCCATTCCCTTGATGGCGTCTTTATATTCAAGCCTTGCTAGCGCGGCACTTCAGCAAATTCTTTCGGCTTTTTTGTCGGATCATCACGTGCCCCATCGCCCTCACGGTAGCGCATAGGGTCAGCTACCCAGCGGTTGATTTCCGACTCGCGCCAGCCCGAGCAGTGCTCACTGAGCCTGACCTGGCTCGGAAACGTTCCGTCCTTCATCTTGCGATAGATGGTGGATCGGCTAAGGCCGGTGCGGGCCAGCACTGTCCGCATCCGCAAAATCTTTTCGGGCTCCTGCATAAGACATCCTCGATAACGCGAGGATGATGTTCGACTGTGTGCTGTCGAAGTCAATGCGAGCTGTGATGCCCCATTATTGTTCTTGGCGTATCCCTGCGCATTAAGGGACACGTCGGCGAACGTGAGCGCGCTGTTGGTATAGTTGGGAACTGGCAAATATTTTTTTGGAAGCGATTGGAGGGGCTGCCACTAGCTGCAGAACTCTTCTCCAAAAGCTATAGCGGACCATCGATCCGATCCCAAGCCCCTATCCGCTGCCCGCATCCTGTCAAGGCCGTGAGCCGCTCCGCGGTGGCGCAACGCGCCAGCCTTGACTGGGTGCGGGAAGCGGAACTTCTGCCGGGATCGGATCGACGGCGGGATTTGGCCGATTACGGTTTGGCTGCAGGCATTGTGATTATGCAGCGCTTGTGCGGGGTGCTCGCGTTTCTCAGGCAAACATTCAAAACGTGCCGGTTGGCAGTGACAATGCGATTGCCAAACACAATATCCTGCCAAAGCTGAGGCGCTGAGGTTTGTATGAGATGCTCTCCGGCTGAGGTCTGATCAAGTCCCAAGATCGCGGCGGCCCTTGCTTCTGGCGAACGCTGATCGACTGATGGAGATCGTTCTGTGCGACCTGGGATAATGGCGCCCAAAGCTATTCCAGTGACAAGGCATACTGCACCTGTAGCGGCGAGCCAAATGCGCTGTGATTTCGCGGTGCGGGCCGATTGCAAATGCCTACTCAGATCTCTTGCCGTTTGCTGTAGCGAGTTGCTTGCCTCTGTCAGCACCGCTTGATGTGCGCGCCGGGAGACTTCAGCAGCGGCATCAATTTGCTGCCCGATAGTTTCTGCCGTCAGGTGGAGTGCTGGTAGCTCTTTGAGTTCTTTGAACCGGCGTGCCGAGGCCACCGAGGCCTGCAATATCTGCCCCAGTGTTTCGCTGTAATCTTTGACGGAGGTTCGCTCGGCAGCGAGACCGGACACGGCGCGATGAACGATTGCCACCTCTCGCCGTAGCTCTTCAAACGCGGCAGCGGCCGGGTCATCGGAAGGAGCTTGTTGCGGCTCCTGGACAGCTGAGATTTGCGTTTTTACTTCGGACAGAACCTCGGGTTCATCACGCATGGTCATCTCCACATTTCACAAACCAAGCCCCCGATTACGGCCAAGTCCCAATTGGTTCATCAGATCGGCGCCGATGCTGGGGCCGGTAGATGTGCCAAGACCCAGTTCGATTTTCCGATTGCGCAGGATCGATTCCAGTTGCGGATCGCGCTCCAGAGCTTTCGCCATCCCCGCCATGTTGGCGCGCACCGCCTTGGCGCCCTCAAAATCGTAGGCGCGTTCCAACCGGCTGTGCGCCTTTGAAAGCCCTTGCCATTCGGCGACAAACCGGTCGGCGTGAAGGGCGGGATTGGTGCGGATTTCGGCCTCGGCTTGAAGCGCACGGATGATCCGGTTTGTCTTCCCATTGGCGGCATTCGAAAGAAGTGAGGGATCGTGCGCGAGCGCGCGTTCCATATCGGCAGCCAGTTTGGGCCGCACGGTGTCGAGGCGGTTTCGCGCGTTTTCCAAGGCGCGCTCCTGTTCCGGCAGCACCGGCAGGTTTTTGGCGCGCATGCGCTCAATATCGCTTCGCGCGCGGCCGTATTGGCCGATGGCCGCATCGCGCTCGACAACGCGCTCGGGCGTAGCAGTACGACCGCCGCTTTGCTCCAGGCTGTTTTTGTGGCTCGGCTCCGGCGTGCGCGGCCGGAAGTCTGCGAACAATCCACGCTTGGCTTGCGGCTGGCGCGGTTCCACGGCTGCGGGACTATGGAATTGATCCAACCCAATCTCGCGGACCGGTTGGTGAGCTTCGCGGCTATAGTCGCTCGCCATATCCTTGGCGCGCTCGCGCGACAGAATACGGGCAAGTTTACTGTCGTCGGCAAAGTCGTCGCGGCCCAAATGCAGGTCCACCCGCTCGCGATGGCGCGATAGTGCGACATAGGCGGCATGGCGATCCAACCCCGGCGTTGCCAGCACATGCACCCGATCCACGGTGACGCCTTGAGCCTTGTGGATGGTGGCGGCATAGCCGTGGTCAAGCTGGTTATAGTCTTTGATGTCGAACCCGACCTGCCGACCGTCATCGAGCCGGACATCCATATGGGACGGGGTAACCCGTTCGATGGTGGCAAGGGTTCCGTTCTTGATGCCAAGGCTGCGCTCATTTTTGAGCATCATCACCCGGTCGCCGGAAGCAAAGTCTCGTTTACCGCGCTCGACCGAGACGGCGATATCTTCGCCCAAATCTCCAGCCGCCCGGAGCTTGCTCCGCGCCAACTGGTTGAGGCTCTGCAATTCCTCATTGGTGTGGGTGAGGATGATGCGGGATTTACCGGGAGCGGCTTGGCGGTCCGCATCCCAGCTTTCGATCAGTTTGCCCCGAGCCTCGTCTCGGGTCGGCTCGGCATGGACCATGCCGCGGCCCCGGTAGGCATCGAGGGCTTCGTCGGTCCGTCCGGTCGCCAAATGCCTTGTGGCGTCACACTGCCAAGCCTCCCGTTGGCGGCGGATGTCCGTGATCTCGACATGGGGGTGACGCTCGCTCAAAGAGCGGAAGGCGGCACCGGCTTCAATGGCCTGCAACTGCTCCGGATCACCGACCAAAACCACCTTGGCGCCGCGGCGCTCGACTTCGGAAAGAACCCGCTCCAACTGCCGCGAGCCGACCATACCGGCTTCATCGATGACCAGCACATGATTGCGGTCCAAAAGCTCCCGGCCTTGCGCCCACTGGTGTTCCAGGCTGGCAATGGTGCGAGAAGCGATCCCTGATCCGTTCTCCAGGTTCTCGGCGGCAATGCCGGAAAGCGCGACCCCGCGCACCTCAAACCCGGCATGCTCCCAGGCTTCTTTGGCCACCCCCAACATGGCCGACTTGCCGGTTCCGGCGTAGCCAATCACGAGCCCAAGATCGCGCCCATCCGTAATGTGAAGAAGGGCCCGGCGCTGCTCGCCAGACAGTACCAAGCCCCGCTTCTCTGCCACGGCCAAAGCCCGGTCTCGGGAATACTCCGGGACGTCGTGGCGCTCCTGAACAGCCAGGTGATCGGCCGAACGGTGAAGACGTTCTTCGATCCGAACCATGTCCTGGCTGGTAAAACGGTCTTCGCCGTGACCGTCCCTCCCAAGGCGCACCAATTCCGGCGATCCCTCTACGGCCGCCATCACGCCGTTGAACTGCTCCAGCCCATCCGAATGGCGATGAGCAAACATCGCCAAATCCCGGCGGGTGAAGGTCGCCTGCCCATGGGTAATGGCATCCAATGCAATGGACGGGTTGGCGATGATCTTCTCGCCATTCTCCCGGGCAATCGCCCGGTGATCGTCGAGCCGCTCGGAGTGCAGCCCATCCCCGGCCATCCGAGCCGCGGCAGGGCCGATCTTGTGCTGGGGTTCAAGGTCAATGCCTTGATCTTCGAAGGAGCGGTGATCGATCCGCGCATCGATCCCGAGTTCTCGAAGGCGCTGATTGACATGGGAGCCCCAGGCTTCGCGCCAATGCTCCAAGAGCTCGCTGTGGTTCCACTCCCGCACCTTGGCGCCGAACCCGGTTTCGTCCACGCTGCGCATGGTCAGCATCACATGGGCATGCGGCTTGGCCTGACCGTCAGCGCCGATATCCCAATGCACATTGAGGTCGGCGATCATGCCGCGCGAGACGAACTCATCCCGCACAAAGTCGCGCGCGAGCTCTATACCTTGGGATTGATCAAGCTCGCGGGGAATGGCGAACTCGATTTCACGGGCCAGCTGGGCATCGCGCCGCTTCTCGCCCGCCTCAACAGCATTCCAGAGCTGCTCGCGATAATGGAGCTCGTCGGGCACATTCTCCGGCGTCAACACCTCTGAATGGACGACGCCGCTTTTGCCGGTAAAATCGTGATGACGGTCAAGGCGCTCGTCATAGAGCCGACCAGCGGAGCGATAGGCCGCCGAGGCCAGTGCGCTCGATCCGTTGGCACGACTGATGACTTTGGCCGAGAAGTGGTAGATCGCCATAGCCAACTGGATACGCTTCGAAGCGCACGTCGGCACGACGTATAAGCGCGCCCTCACGAGAAAAAATCCCGTGAGGGATCGCTTGGTACCAGACTGTCTCACGCCAAATGGCGCGTTCGAGAAGAGCTCACGTTATGATTCACACAGCAAGAACTGACGGAGCCCACCATGCGCAAACCTCGTGACTTTGACGCCGCGCTCAAGACCCTCACCGAAAAGACCAAGGCGCTCAAAGAAAACAAACGCAAACAACTCGGCGATCTGATCGTTGCAACCGGCGCCGACGCTCTCGATATCGAAACATTAGCCGGAGCACTGATTGCGACGGTTCAATCCACCGACACCGCACAGAAACAGGCCTGGAAGAAAGCGGGAGTGGAGTTTTTTCGGAAGGCAAAGGCCGCTCAGAGCACAGATGCAAGCCAACCAGAAAGCGCTCAAACGAGCGACAGCCTCTTTACGCCGTCTCGAAGCGGAGCAGGCAAGAGTTGATACGCGGGATTGGGTCGTGAAGAGGCGCGAACGAACCCGGCATCTGATCGAACTCGGCGGCCTTGTAGTTAAGTCTGGGCTTGTCGAACTCACAAAGGATGACCGGACAGCGCTCTACGGTGCATTCCTCGAACTGGTGCTCGCCCTCAAATGCGGAAACCGCGAACACGTAATCGCGCTTTGGCAACGGCAAGGCAGTCGCGCGTTCCGTATCGAAACCGAAGCCAAAGAAAAAATGTCAGGATGCGATGAGAAAGTATCGCGCCATCATATATGCGCACAGCCCTCCAACGTACCGGAGTAAATCCGTTCAACAATTTATCGCAAAACGGAAAGCCATTCCTTCCAATCTCATGTGACAATCAACATGCATAGCCGAGGAGGGGATAAATCCGCCATCAGCCACAGGATCGACTATCCAGCTCATGCGGAACGCTCTCGACGATTGCGCCATAATCGCTTGTCTCGAAAAGGCAAAACGCTAAGGTAAAGCGCGTAGCATAGTGGAAGCTAACTTACTGGCACTCGGCAGTGCAACTACATAGACAGAATGTTTTCTTCCTCGCTCAATTGTTATGGAACGTACCATAAAACGGATCGCAACTCGGGAGTTTCTATAATCAGCAATATTTCGCATGTGTTCTCGAATGCGGCGCTGCCTGCATGGCTGCAGGCATTTGCGGCTCTCGTCGCATTGGTGGTAAGCGTTTGGGCTGTATTCAGCACAGGAGCAGAGGAACGGCGGCGCGATCGGCTAAGAGCCCGATCAATAGCTGTTGCGATCTATCCGGAAATTCTGAAATTTGAAGTTCTTGTCGGGCAGATGGCCTTGCAAGTCGAGAAGCTAAAATCCATCGACAGAGCTCTCGGCCAGAACGTTGCCTACGCAGTTTCCGGGTCTCAGCTATCCGTACCAATAATGGTCGAAAGAAACATCGATAACCTGTACCTCTTGGGCGAACCAGCTGGCCCAGCCTTGCTCCAGTTGGTGAACCTTATTTGGCAGTACAATTCGCTCGCTGTCGATATTTCTCAACGCATAGTTCTGCTCGATGCGAACCAATGGAAGCTGGCGGTCGACCAGCTCTTACCCCGCCTCGCACTTCTGACACAGGTTACAAAGAAGGTAGCTGAGGAAGTTCAGCCTCTGCACGACTCGGTCAGGGGCTAATTTTCAGGAGTTCGTGAGAATGCGGGCGTTCGGCAATTGAGGACGATATTTTGACAAATCACCCGAAAATGACGGCATTAGCAGTTGAGTTTTTCGCGCGTTTTGCTCGCTTCGAGCACGCCTTGAAGGAAATTCCCGAATTCCGCAACGGGGATGAAGACGGCGTGAAACCAAATTGGGATGTGTTCGGACAAGCTGCGGAGATAGCTGCGCTATATTCTGCTATCGTGGCAGCCCCGAAGGCGCAATATCTAGTCCAAAACCCGCCGCGCAAGCGGATTGTGCGAAGTGGCATTCTTGAATGGAAGGACATGCCGAAGCCACAAAACACAATGGAGGTCTTGGTTGCCATCCGGCGTGTGCGAAACAATCTATTTCATGGCGATAAAGGAAATCCGAACCTCTCACGAAATGTACAGCTTTTCGAGGCCTGCATCGCGATACTCGATATGGCCCTAGCCGCTAACAACGATGTGCTACTGGCGTACGAAATTAATCAGGACATAAGTTAGTGAAATTTTGAGCTTCGGGGAGAGCTTATCATGTAACTCAGCGCTCTACCGACTGATGCGAGCCCCAATATGCGACCACTCGCTCATGAGGAGCTGAGCCATTAGCGGGTGGTGGGTGTCAGAGATTGACCGCGCCATTATCAAGTCAATCGATATAGACCATATCGCCCACCTTTGGTGACAGCAGTTGTCCGTCTTTCCAGGATTTTTGGTTTTCGCTGCGCGCAGCGGCACGATGTTCCCGCAGAAAGTCCAACCAACTCGCCTTCCAGCTCTTCGTTGGGACATCAAACGCCGGGAGATCGATGAGCAACCGATCATCGGCGACACCCAGCAAGAGAAGATAGGCCGTCCAAATCTCCGCCGTGTCGCTGGATTTCGAAACTACTCTTGCCCAATGCCGAGCCTGCAAACCTTCTCGGAATATCCGCTGCGCCTTGTCGTGAATACCAGAAAGCCACCCGGACACAGGACGCTGCAACGTGCCCCACAAGGCGTTAGCTTCCGCACTCTCGCACAGAAAGGCAGCGATCACGAGGGCTCGCGCCTTCTCGATGGCCATGGTCGATTGCCAGCAGTACTGCGCTTCAGCAATCAAGGTCGCCTGATGGCCTTCGTCCTGCAGAGCGATCGCGGCACTGAACATGCGATCATCCGTATCGGAGCGCCGGAGCATTTCTCGACGCATGTCTTCGGCTTTCGGGCTAGGCGTGAGCCTGGCAGGATAAGTCTCCGTATCTCCCATGTAGGAGCCGCGATTATCTTCCAGAGCGCTGGCCCACCACGTCGCTGCGAGGTCAGGGTGGCGGTTACCGGCGGCGCGCGACAACGGCCAACCTGGGCAGTTCAAGCTGCTGAATGTTATATTGCGGCGGGTGATTCTGTCCGCAAAAGCTTGTTGCAGGATAGCATCGACCGCGTCAGCTTCGCCCGCATAGAAACTGGCATAGAAGTCGATGCGGCCATAATACACCATGTACTGACCGCCGATTGAGTGCGAGGTGCGGTGGGTAAGCAACTCGTCTTTCAGCCAGTGCAGAATCGGCGCAGTCAGAACGGGGCGTAGGCTAGCCCGTTCATGGTAGAGGTATACCAGCGCTTCAGGCTGTAATCGTGCCAGCACCGTCGGAATCTCGGAATCGGGTAGGGTAGCCAGCAGATCCGATCCCATGAATCGCTCTCGTGGGTCGGTCGTGCTGTTGTAGGTCCAACCAGCTTCCTCCAAGGCTACCGCTGCACCTGTCTTGTCGAGGACACGCGCTACCTCCATCGCGCTGGTAGCGATAGTTCGGTCGGTGTGTCGGAAGGCAGTGGCCCAATCCAGTTTGGCATCCAGGCCGGCTATGCGGTGACGCTCGATCAGACCGCACAGCAGTTGCAGGCGCAGCTTGGTATCACTGCTGGACACGGCAAAATCGATTGAATGAGCCAGAGCCTCGACGTCTTCCCGTGTGGGAGGCCGCAACAAATATTCAAAGTCCTTGGGCAGATGTTCCCGCGGCGTCCTCACCACCAGGGCGATTTGATCGGCTGCGGATAATGTAGAGAGCTGGTACGCGATTGCGATCGGCCAGCCCTTCCCATCGGCTTCAACGCCCCGGGCGAAATTCTCACCCGCCGCCTTTCGTTCGGCCTCTTCCAGGCCCGGCATTGCTAATAGCCCCAGCTCTCGCAAGTCTCCGCGCGCGTCGGCGGCCGTCACAGCTGCGGGCGGCGGCGCCAGCAACTGTGCCGCAACGCCGGTGCGCAGATCGTCTTTGAACCAACGAATGATGGCCCGGTTATGATCGGCGGCCTTGCGTAGGACGCCAGGTCGCACGACAACCTCCGTCACGATCGGCTGCAGCACGGCACGTAGTACCGGAGACAGCCGCATTTGAGGGTCGCTCGCGAATGGCGCCAACGCGCCCAACAAGAGTTTGCTATTGGCTAGGCCATCCGGGGTGACATCGACCTCATTATCGCTGATCTTCAGCATGGTGCCTGGGCGGGATGTTACCGGCTTGAAGAGTGCCTCGGCCGCAATGGCATCTTCCTCCAAGCCGGTCAAATGCAACAGGGCTGCCGCCGCCCGGCGTCCGACGCCCAAGCCAAATGTGCCCGGTAGTTCGTTTGCGCAAGCACGCAACGCGACGAGGACGGCGTCATGGTCAATTTTATTATGACGCACCAGCGCCGCCATATTGTCCGCGATATCGCTGTGCCCTGCGGCCGCCGTGGTCAGGGCCCACTCCCGGATCAAGGGCAGCATCGGAACACGTGGCAGAAAGCTCATGGCGCGTACCGCCAGCGCCGGCCGATTGGAGTCAGATTTCGGTTCTGTCGTCAGCGCTTGGTGCCACTGAGTCAGGCCGTTGCGTTGAAGGACCGCCGCACGCCCGAGTTGCCAACGCCGCTCGCGGTTCACGTAGCGTTCAAAGCTGGGATTGTCATGTTTGCGCTGCTTGGGCAGCAGATCGTGGACAAGCCATTGTCGAAGGCGATCCTCCACTTCCTGGCGCGCCTCAGGATGGTCTTCCCACAGATTGGCAATGCCCCACTCGACCAGCCAATTATGACGATGCCGACCGTTCTCCTCGGCGAAATCGAGCATCAGGGTCGGGCGGAAGATATGCACCCGGCGCCAGAAGTCCTGCCCCGCGTCATTGTGGAATGGGACCCTAAACCAGCGCTTCAAGACCATAGCGCACAGATCGTTACTGACCGTGGGTTCAACCATTAGGGTGGTAGCGCAGGTGCGCAGGATCGGCTCCAGAATGTCATCAGCACCCCAAGGCTCCAGGAAGCGATCCAGATGTTTGTTGGCTTCGCCGATGTCCTTACCGATGATCTCGGAGGCTAGCGCCATGCCGACTGCATCGGGCAAATTCTCGTCGCGAAACTCCAGCTTGGTGGGATCGGCAGTGCTGGGTCGGCACCAAGCACTCGATAACAGGTCGCTGAGCACGGTGCGCATCTTGCTTTTGTCATAACCGGTGATGTCCTGCACTTCCTCCAGAACCGCGCCCTTGGTCATGCTGAAAGCCTTCTGATGCAGGGCAGCATCTTGCGCTTGCTTGGCCATGTTCTGGACCAGCGTGCGAAAATCCTCTCCCTTCATCATACCGCCCTTAACGTGCCAGCGGTTCTGGAAGTCGCGTAGCAGCAACTGCTCACGGGTAATGCGACTGAGATCGGGCAGATCCTTGGCCATGCGCGTGAGATGGTAGGCAGTGCGCGGGTGCAGCGCTGCCTGCAGCACCTTGTCCGAGACCTCGGCAATATTGATGCCGCGGTTAACCAGATAGGCGTCGCGCTCCCCTTTCTCGAACTTGGGCACCGCAATTGTATCCAGCAAGCCGCTGTAGCTGTGCGCGATAGCGAGGCGGTTGCTCCAGTCGTAGGTTCGGCAGGCTAGAATGACGCGGAAGAGTGAGGCCACGTCACTGCCGAGAAGCGGCGCCAACCACTCAACCCAGTCGAATGGGTCAAGCTCATCGAGACCGTCGACCAAGACCAAGACCCTGACCGACTTGTCATCGGACTTCGCCCAGCGATGAAGGCGGCGTTGCCAGAACAGCTTTGGATCCGCCACCTTGGTGTAGGACGCAGCGAACATCTCGGCCAGCGTCTCGATCACAGCTTCATAGCCGTTTTTGGTCGCTTCCGCCCGTTTGGACTTGATCACGACAACCACGGGGGGTGTCGCGACCGAGGCCAGCCCACGCATGAACTGCAAGCCCTGCCAGGTCTTGCCGGTGCCTTCGTCGCCAATGAGTCCGACGACCTGCTTGTCGCCATTCCACCAGTCTTGCAGGCTCTGACTCAGCCCGGGCCGCGCCACTGGCGGCGCTTCCACCAGCAAGACTGGCGAAGGACCTGCAAGCCTCCGCGCCAGCACAGGGTCGCTGTAAATTTGGTCGAGCACGATGTGGGTGTGTTTGGCCGCGGCGCGCAGCCCAACCTCTTCCGAGCGCAAATCGGCCAGCACGGCCGTGCTCACCACATCGAAGAAGGAATCGGCCTTGATGGCATTCAATGCCTGCTGAACGTCTGCACCCGGCAGCGCCTTGGTCGTGATGTCTGAATAGGCGGCGCACAACACAGCGAGGCGTGGCAGGCCGGACGCCGCACCCCAGTCCAGGGCGATAAAGCTCCAGCCCAGGCCATGTGCGTGCTCCGTCAGCTCCTGGGCTTCCTTGCCATTGAGCGCCTTGGTGCTGGCCATCACCCAAGTGTCGATATCGGGATAGGCTTTTTCGGCACGTACCATCTCGCCCAGCAGCGTGTTGAGATTGAAGCCTGTGCCTTTTTCATAGCGCTTTGCTTGCATGGCGCGCCGGGCGCTGGTGTTCGTGGGGTCAGACAGGGCGTCAACGCCTTTCTGGTCGCCAGACGACATCAGCCGCATTTGCCCCGCCGTCGCGGCACTCACCAGCGCCGTGATCAGGCCTTCAAACCCGTCCTTTGTCGCGTCCAGCTTGACAAGGCGCCGCCGCAGAAGTTCGACGGGCGTAGATGGCGGAGTTTGCTTGGCTTTGCTCATAACGTGGTATGCCAAATTCAAGGACAGAAAGCGCACAGCGGAAGACTCAGAATATAGCAGAACAGAGTCGGAAACGGGCCGCGACGGCCTGAGCGCAAAACAGACCTTTGGGTGATTTTGAATGTAGGAGATTTGAGCCGTTATATCTTCAGCGGCGGTCGAAGACATTCGGCTTTTTTCGCACTTGGCCCCGTCTTCTTTCCAAATCTAGCCCACGATCTCCGCGGGGTGAGGGGCCCTAGCGGAATAGGCGGGGAATATCCCGAGCGCCGTCGTAAATGTGCAGGATTTCGACGCCGTTTTCGATTGGTCGGTAATAGACCATGTAACGACTGACGGGCCAGGAGCGCACAAGCGGGCCAAGGTCGGGCTCGGCGGGACCAAAGTGAGGATACTCGGCCAATTGGGAAAACGCGTCGTACAGCCGGTCGATGATGCGGTCCGCGGCGGGCTCGTTGTCTAGGGCAATGAGTACCCAGATTTCCTGTAGCTCCCGTTTGGCATCGGCTGTGAGCGTTGCCCGTTTCATGTCTTGGCCTTCTCGGCCGTGCGACGGGCAGCAAGAAGCGCCCGGCCCTCCGCCTTGATAGTCTCGGCTGAGACCTCCCCGACATTGCCGCTGGCGATGCTTCGGGCAATCACGTCGCGCAGCAGCGCACGCTCCTGCTCCGCTTGGCCGCGCTGCACCTTCCAAGTCCGCAAGGCTTCGCGAACGACTTCGCTGGCGCTCGCATAATCGCCGGAGTCGACAGCCCGGCCGATCATGGCTGCCATTTCCTCCGTCAGGGTGACACTCAGCTTTGCTTCACTTGGCATGGCTACTCCTCACGATGGGCGGATAATATAGCATAGTATCGCCCCCCAATGCACAGGTCGACGGGATTGTGTTGCAGGCTAGGATGCCCGAAATGCGATGCCCAAGCGGGCCACCTTCACGAGGGGTGACAAAAATCTTCACCAGAAATTGGGGGCATATTGGGGGGTATCTGAAAGATTCAAAAGCTGAATTCTCAATACTTTTCTTGAGCTTAAGCCAAACTTATGGCTCCCTCTGGCCCGCATCATGGCCGCTCCTCTCGTAGAGCAGCGTAAAGTTGCTCGCTGATTTTTCGCGCTTTTTCACTCTGGTCCATCACGCGCAAGATCAACTCCTCCGCGGCTTGATGGTCGCCACTGGTCATGTTTTTTCGGGCGGCAGCAAAGTAGGTCACCGCTGCGGTGAGCCGCTCCGCCAGCGCATGAGTTGTAGATAGGACGGTTTGTGCGGCGTCATCGTTTTCGACGTGCGTTGTTGCTCGCCAGGCTTGATGGGCTTCATTGCTGGTGCGATCGGTGAAGTCATCGACCGCTTTCTTTCCGGCGTTGGTGGAAGTGACCATGAGAACTCTCCGTGGTGAGCGGGAGTTCGGACAGCGTTCTGATGGGTGTCCCAGAGGTCTCTCAAGCGCTAGCGCTCGGTGCAAATTGCCAGCGGCGCGCAACAATAGCATGGAAGATGCACGAACACCCACGAGTAGTGGTCGACTGTTGGCGCTTTATTCCCCAGACGCCCTTGACCGCCAGCACTTTGGGTTATTTTCCCTAGGTAAAATATATTCTGAAGCTGTCCTAACAAATCTCACTGAGCTGCATTTCCATGATGAAGCAATGCTTGTGCGAGAGTGTCTGCGGGAATGAAACATCAGGACACCACAAGGGTCATTGCTCCGATACGTGTTGTGGATGCTGACGACTTGGCAGTTGCGTTCGATATCGTCGCCCGCTGGACGCCTAGTCACGACACTGGCTCTAGTCCATTTGAAGCGCCGGACATTTTCTCCGTTCTGAGCCAAATCAAACTTAAGATTAGCAACGATCCGGTCACGGTAGTGGCGCTGTTTAAGCGTTCGATGGCACTGCTTATTCTGTGTGCTCACGTTCAATTTCCCGCAGAGTCGTTTGCCGGCTGGCGCCCAGGCCGAGGACTGCTCGTCGCGGCCAGTCGATCAACGATGTTTGAGACCAGGGATGCGGGTGGCGACCAGACCGAATGTTTTGACGTACTAGGGTTCCTCCGGGCATACCGCACTGCATTGAATTAACCCACTCGAGAGGACGGACATCGCGGCGCCTTAACCGCGCGCCACCATACGTCCGTTTGGAGTCACCAACGGTTTCCCCGCCTGAAAGCGGATCAACCCGAGGTCCGCCAGACGGGCTTGATGTGTTCTCGGGATGGTCAGGTTCGGGATGCCCCGAGCAAGCAGGCGCAGCGACAAAAATTCCGCCGCCGTCAAATCCGAAATGCTCCGCAGGCGGGCCTTCATTTTCTCAACTGCAGCTTCGGCAAAAGCGGATCGGGGAGAAGTGATTTGCGCAGAGCTTGGCGAGCCCGCCAATCGTCGAACAAGATCTTGCCGACTGTTCCGACCACACCGAAAACGAAAAACATCGTCACGGCGATAAGCGGGATGATGTTCATGGTGCCTGGGTTTCTCTGCAACGATGCGCTCGGCGCGATCAACTTCGGACGAAGCGAAACAGGCTGGATGTTGTAAGCATATCCGCCTCGTCCACAACGCGTAGGTCGTCGACGCCGTACCGAGAGTCGTATTTGAGCGTCGCCCGTCCGTCCGCGCGGCTCGTCACCGCGGCCAACAACCACTGCTGCCGACTGGACATCCACAACGACCACTGCTGACCGACTTCGACCATTGCCGGCATCGGCAAATCCTCGCAAATCCGCATTATGGCAACGGCCGTGTTGCGGCCGGCACAACTGCGCGGCGCGCATAGATTTCGTCCCACCCAGTGCTTGCCGGTAGACCCAACTCGGTGGCACATTCCTCACGGATTTCTTCTTCAGCGCAGAACGCGCGGAGTTCATGCCGGGTTTGCCGCATGGACGGCAGAGCAATCCTCTTACCGAAACGCATGGACGTATTCATCACAGACCTTCTTTCGCGAACCTGACCCTAGCGGATCAAAATCAAATACTGGACACCGGCCAGCACGACGACGACCGCAATAGTGGCAAACACCCGCCAATTGCGATCGTGAAGAAATCCAAACATAGGACACCCTTTCATCGCAGCGCTGCCGTGCATATCGATCAAGACCTGACGATCAGAGGCTCCAGATGGCTTTCGTGAAACCATCTCTCCATCGCGACATTTCTGGTTCACTCGCATACGGATTCAATGATGCGATATACCCGGGATCAAGCTCGTCCGCTTCGGACGGCCGGTAACTCCGAGGCTTTATTCCACCCTTCGGCATAAATCCGACTGAGACGGAAGGCTGAATTATCCATTCATATCACCGCGTATAATGGGCTGGCGGCGGCACACAACCGCCGCCATGCTCATATCATGCCGCCTGCAGGTTGACGGCCTTCGCACCTTTGACATCCGATTGGATTTCGAAAGAGACGCGCTGTCCTTCGGACAGAACCCTCATGCCCGCCATCTCGACGGCGCTGGCATGCACAAACACGTCTTTGCCGCCATCCTCGGGCGCGATAAAGCCAAAACCCTTGCTCGCATTGAAAAACTTCACAGTGCCGATCGTCATAATTACGTCCTAACGCTTTATTTCGACCAAGCGTCTGCTTGGTCGGCGAAAAACGAGACAATCAGTCTGAAAGTTTGCGTCCATTTGCCGAAGTCCGCACATCGGCGAACGGGCAACTCAACGGTGTGATTCATCTGACGGGAGCGCCGTCGCCTCGTAGATATAGGCGCTCGATAAGCGTAATACAAGTTGACGCGAAATTGTTTGCGCCAATTATAAAGTTTGGCAGGTGCGTCGTGGCTCGTGAAACCGTTCATATCGTCCAGGCCTATATTGCCGGAGAAGGCACGCGCATGAAGCCCGAGACGCCGATCCCCTGCAAATCGGCGGAACTGGCGCGCCGGACGGCGGAGCGGCTGGCCGAAAGCAAACTCGGCGTCGTGGCATTCTCGAGTTCGGGAGACCCCGAATTAGGCGAATATGACGACGAACCGACGATTATCTTCAAATCCGGACGCCTGCCGCCTCAATTTGAAGAATAAAGCATGGCACGATAGCGCTAAGAAGGTGCTATAACCTTTTCCATCAACCGCGCCAGAATGGCGGACGACGCAAGTCATCCGCTGGCGCGTAGTCTAATCCAGAATGTTAGTGCACGACGCGGAGCCGGTATCGGTACTGCGTGAGCAGCTTTACTGCGCGTGCGCCACCAGAAAGGCCAAATTGATTTTGTCGTTCCTGACCGTCTTCGGACGAAGCGCGTTGCTGTCCCCGTGGGATACCGAAGATGCGATCCGTGAAGAGCTCTTCGGCGTCGAACGTCTCGAACAGCACGCCGAAAGTTTGGCTGCCGCGCAGAGCGTTACCGCAACCCCCATCGCCCGCCGTCCCCTGTCCGACCGGTTGAAAGACAACGAAGCCGTTCTCCTCACGGCCTATCGCGAAGTGGGGCGCACCAGCCGCGCCGGACAAGTGGCAACGCCAGCGGCCGAATGGCTGCTCGACAACTACCATCTGGTCGAAGAGCAAATCCGAGAAGTTAGGGATGATCTGCCGCCGCGCTACTATCGCCAACTGCCGAAACTGGCCGACGGACCGTTCGCCGGCTATCCGCGGGTTTTCGGACTCGTGTGGGCCTTCGTCGCGCATACCGATAGCCGCTTCGATCCCGACATGCTGTGCCGGTTTGTGCGTGCCTATCAACGCGTCCAGCCGCTCACCATCGGCGAATTGTGGGCCATCGCGATTACGCTGAGGATCGTACTCGTCGAAAATCTCCGGCGCGCCGCCAAGCGCATTGTCTCGAGCGGCGCAGCCCGCCGCGACGCCGATCTGGCTGCCGACCGTCTTTTGGGCGTCAACGGTCAGACCGCGGAGCCCGTCGAAACGGTCCTTCGCGCCTATGTCGGCACACCACTGCCCCAGACCTTCGCTGTCCAACTCGTACAAAGGCTGCGTGACCAGGATCCCCGGGTTACCCCCGCCATGGCTTGGCTCGAAGAGCAATTGACGGCCCAAGGGAAAACCGCCGACGAATTGGTGCATAGCGAGCACCAACGCCAGGGCGCGGCGAGCGTCACGATCCGCAACATCATCACCAGCATGCGGCTGGCGTCAGGTGTCGATTGGACGGAACTGTTCGAAAGCGTCAGCTTGATCGATAGCGTGTTGCAGTCGGGCAGCAATTTTGCTGGGATGGATTTTCCGACCCGCAATCTTTACCGCAGCGCAATCGAAGAACTGGCGCGCGGCTCGCACCTGTCGGAACTGGATATCGCGCAAGCAGCGCTCGCGGCTACGAAAGATCAACCAGGCCGGGCCGCCGATCCGGGTTATCATCTCATTTCCGGCGGACGCAAAGACTTCGAGCGGACCATCGGATTTCGCGCACCGCTGCGGATGATGTTCGCGTACGGCCGCGTCACTATTACCGGATACATTGCCGCCGTTCTTCTGGTCGCGGTCGCAGTTCTGCTTCTGCCGCTGCTTTCCATGCGAATAGGTCTTTGGCCGCTCGCGACGCTTGCCGTTCTTGGCCTACTACCGGCCGTGGATCTGGCGGTCGCGCTGGTCAATCGCGCGGTCACCACGGTTATCGGAGCAACGGCTCTGCCGGGCCTGGCGCTTCGCGACGGCATCCCGGAGGACCTGCGGACGGTCGTCGCCGTGCCCTTCCTGCTCACCAGCCAGGCAGCGATCGAAGAACAACTCGAACGACTGGAGGTCCACTTCCTTGCCAGTCCCGACGGCGATCTGCATTTTGCTTTGTTGTCAGATTGGCTGGATGCGACGAGCGAGCATTCCGCGGGCGACGATGAGCTTCTCACGGATGCGGCGGCGGGGATAGATCGCCTGAACAGCCAATACGGACCGGCGCACGCCGGCAAGCGTTTCTTGCTGCTTCATCGCCGCCGTGTCTGGAACGAGGGCCAGCAGCAATGGATCGGCTGGGAACGCAAACGCGGCAAGCTGCACGAATTGAACCGCCTGCTGCGGGGAGCGACCGACACCACCTTTGTAGCGATTGACGGTAACGCGCCGGCCGTGCCGCCGGACGTGCGCTATGTCATCACGCTCGACGCCGACACGCGCCTGCCGCGCGAAACCGTTCGCCAACTCGTCGGCAAGATGGCTCATCCGCTCAACCGGCCGCTGTTCGACGCCACGGCCAGGCGCATTGTCGAAGGCTATGCCGTGCTGCAGCCGCGCGTGACCCCATCCTTGCCCGTCGGTCGCGAAGGATCGGCCTTTCAGCGCATTTTCTCCAGCATGAGCGGAATCGATCCTTATGCCTCCGCCGTTTCGGACGTGTATCAGGATTTGTTCGGCGAAGGCTCTTATGCCGGCAAAGGCATCTATGATGTCGACGCGTTCGAGCTGGCGCTTGCGGACCGCGTTCCGGAAAGCACCCTGCTCAGCCACGACCTGTTCGAAGGAATCTTCGCCCGCGCCGGTTTGGCCTCCGATGTCGAAGTCGTCGAGGAATATCCTTCCCGTTATGACGTCGCGTTGGCGCGCCAGCATCGCTGGGCGCGGGGGGATTGGCAGCTTCTGCCGTGGATATTCGGCCGTCGCGATGCATCAGGTAATCAACGCCACAACAATTCGCTGCCGCGCATCGGGCGTTGGAAGATGCTCGACAATCTGCGGCGAACGCTATCGGCGCCCGCCGCCGTTATCACTTTGCTGATCGCCTGGACCTTGTCCGCGCGCGATGCGGTCGCGTGGACCACCTTCATTCTGGCGACAATCGCGCTACCGACGTTGCTGCCGGTGATCGCGGCCATTATTCCGTCTCGGTCCCGCACCACGGCCCGCAGCCATCTCGATGCCCTCGGCGGCGATATCGTACAGGCGTTGGCGCAAACATCGCTGACGCTGATATTCCTGGTTCATCAAGCATGGTCGATGAGCGATGCGATCGGTCGAACACTGTTCCGCCTGTTTGTGAGCCATCGCCGCCTGCTCGAATGGATGACCGCGGCCCATGCCACCCTCAGCCCTCGCCTTCAGTTCGCCGGCGTCTATCGCTGGATGGCGGGCAGCGTTGCGGTCGCGATTGCGGCCGCAGCCCTCGTTTGGCTAAGCGGCGGCCAAGCGGCTGTAGTTGCCTCCCCGTTCATTCTGTTGTGGATAGCAGCGCCCGCCATTGCGCGATGGGTCAGCCTGTCGCCGCTGGTTGCGGGCCATGTGCCGATGTCTAATGCCGACGCGCTCGAATTGCGTCTGGTGGCGCGGCGCACGTGGCGATACTTCGAGACGTTCGTCACGGCCGCCGACCACATGCTGCCGCCGGACAATTTCCAGGAAGATCCCAAGCCCGTCCTCGCCCGGCGCACCTCTCCCACCAATATGGGCCTTTATCTGCTTTCGGCCGTCACCGCGCGCGATTTCGGCTGGGTCGGAACGAATGAGGCCGTTGAACGCCTTGAGGCGACGCTGACGACGATCGGCGCGCTGCAACATTTCCGCGGCCACTTATACAATTGGTACGATACGAGCGATCTGCATCCCTTGGAGCCGCGCTATGTCTCGACCGTCGACAGCGGCAATCTCGCCGGCCATCTGATCGCCGTTGCCAATGCCTGCCGGGAATGGATCGATGCTCCGATTGCTGCAGCACAACTCTATGGCGGCATCGCCGATGCCATGCGACTGGCGCGCACGGCCATTGCCGCGCTCCCCGAGGATAGCCGAACCGAATTCGTCACCCAGAATGAGTTGGCGGTTGCGCTCGACACTCTGGATGCGGCGGTGCAAACGGCGGCAAAAGGCGGTTCCGCGGCGCGGCTTGACACCCTTACCACCCAGGCCGCAATCGTCGTCGATATCACGCAAACACTCGCCAGCAGCGATGATGCCGGTCTCGAGATGCTATTCTGGGCTCGTGCTGTGCAGCGGACGATCGCTAGCCATTACCGCGATGCGGCGCAAACCGTCGAACAGACAGACGTGCTACGGCAACGCCTCGTCGCCCTCGAAACGACGACGCGCACCATGGCGGACGCTATGGAATTCGGCTTTCTGCTCGACCCGCATCGTCGGCTGTTTTCGATTGGCTATCTCGTCGCCGAAGGCCGCCTGGACGAAAGTTGCTACGACCTGCTGGCGTCGGAAGCGCGCCTTGCCAGTTTTTTCGCCATCGCCAAAGGTGATGTTCCATCTCGCCATTGGTTCCGTCTTGGCCGCGCGGTGACCCCGATCGCCCATGGGGCTGCCCTGATCTCGTGGTCGGGCTCAATGTTCGAATATCTGATGCCGTCGCTGGTCATGCGCGCCCCCGCCGGAAGCCTGCTGGAAGAAACCAGCCACCTCATCGTGCAACGCCAAATTGCCTTCGGCCTCGAGCGCAAACTGCCTTGGGGCATTTCCGAATCCGCCTACAACGTGCGCGATTTGGAGTTCACATACCAATATTCGAATTTCGGCGTCCCCGGTCTGGGATTGAAGCGCGGCCTCGGTGAGAACGCCGTAGTCGCACCCTATGCGACGGCGCTGGCCAGCATGGTCGATCCCACCGCGGCCTTGCACAACCTTGCACGGCTGGCCGCAGCGGGCGCGCGCGGACGCTACGGTTTCTATGAAGCGGTGGACTACACACGCGTGCGCCTGCCAGCGGGAAGCGACGGCGCCGTTGTTCACGCCTACATGGCGCATCACCAGGGCATGACGGTGGTCGCCATTGCCAACGTGCTGCTCAACGGGCGTATGCGCGAGCGTTTTCACGCCGAACCGGCGGTTCGAGCGACAGAACTTCTGCTGCAGGAACGCTCGCCGCGCGACGTTGCGGCGGCCCGACCTTGGGCCGAAGACGCCAGCTCCGCTGTGGCGGTGCGGGTGTTCGACCGTCCCACGGTCCGGCATATCCGCACGCCGCGCGGTCCGACGCCGGCAGTCCAGTTGCTCTCCAACGGCCGCTATTCGGTCATGCTGACGGCCGCCGGTTCCGGCTATAGCCGGTGGCGCGATATTGGAATTACCCGCTGGCGCGAAGATACGACCTGCGACGATTGGGGGTCGTACATATATCTGCGCGATGTCAGGAGCGGTAATATTTGGTCGGCCGCCTATCAGCCGACCGGGGTCGAACCGGACAGTTATGAGGTCCAGTTCAGCGAGGACAAAGCCGAGTACACCAGGCGCGACGGCGCGATGACCACCGCGACGGAAGTGGTCGTGTCGCCCGAAAGCAATGCCGAAGCACGGCGGGTGTCGGTCTCCAACAGCGGTCTCAGGCCGCGGGAAATCGAGATCACCTCCTTTGCCGAACTCGTGCTGGCAAGCCCGGCAGCCGACAGCGCCCACCCCGCCTTCTCGAAACTGTTCGTCCAGACAGAATTCGACGCCAAGACCGGGCTCATCGTGGCAACCCGGCGGCGGCGCGCGCCGAACGAGCCCGAAACCTGGGCGGCCCATTTCTCCATCGTGGAGGGCGAGACGGTCGGCGACATGGAAATCGAGACCGATCGCGCGAAATTCCTAGGTCGCGGACGCGACGCCAAATCACCGGCCGCTATTTCTTCCGGACGGCAGCTGTCCGGCAGCACCGGAACCGTACTCGATCCCGTATTTGCCGTGCGTCGCCGCGTGCGCATTCAGCCGGGCGAAACCGTGCGCGTCACGTTCTGGACCATCGTCGCGCAGTCGCGTGTCGATCTGTTGGATTTGGCCGACAAGCATCAGGACGCCAGCGCCTTTGATCGCGCCGCCACATTAGCCTGGACCCAGGCGCAAGTGCAGTTGCGCCATCTCGATATCGACGCAGACGAAGCGAGCCTTTATCAACGGCTGGCAGGCCACGTGCTCTATACCAGTCCTGCCATGCGGCCGAACGCCGACACCATCCGTCGCGGCAGCGGCGGCCCATCCGGCCTATGGGCGCAGAGCATTTCCGGCGATCTACCCATCGTGCTGGCGCGGATCGACGACATCGAAGACATTGCGCTCATTGGTCAACTGCTGCGAGCGCATGAATATTGGCACATCAAAGGGCTGGCTGCCGATCTGGTCATTCTGAACGAGCGCTCGTCTTCCTACATTCAGGACCTTCATATTGCGATCGAAACGGTTCTGCGAAAGAGCCAGTCCCGCGCGCAAGAGGCGGCCGGAGTGACACGCGGCAATGTGTTCGTGCTGCGCGCCGATCTGATTTCGCAGGAAACCCGCGCCCGGCTCCCGGCCGTGGCACGAGTCGTTTTATCGGCCCGACAAGGCCGGCTCCGGGAGCAGCTCGACCGGCTACGCAAGGCAAGCCGCGCCGCACCGCCGCCACCGCAACCGCAACCGCAACCGCCACGACCTACCTCCACCGACATTCGCACTGCCAAACCCACAATGGCCGACCTCGAATATTTCAACGGTCTCGGCGGATTTTCGGCGGACGGCCGGGAATATGTGACCGTCTTGAACGCGGGACAAATGACACCCGCACCCTGGATCAATGTGATCGCCAATGAAGTGTTCGGCTTCCAGGTCGCCACCGAAGGCACCGGCTATACCTGGTCGGTCAACAGTCGCGAAAACCAACTGACGCCATGGTCGAACGATCCGGTCACCGATCGCGCCGGGGAAGTCATCTACGTGCGTGACGAGGACACCGGGGCTTTGTGGGGCCCCACGGCTCTGCCAATCCGCGACGAAACGGCCTCCTATGTGGCGCGCCACGGCCAGGGCTACAGCCGGTTCGAACTGGACGCGCACGGGATCAAACTGGATCTGCTGCAATACGTGCCGCTGCGCGACTCGATCAAGATTTCGCGGCTGAAAGTGCACAACACATCGGCTCGAACGCGGCGGTTGTCGATCACGGCTTACGTCGAATGGGTGCTGGGACAATCGCGTGCAGCGTCTGCACCGTTCATCGCAACCGAACGCGATGCCGCCACCGGCGCGATCTTTGCGCGCAATCCCTGGAGCACGGCGTTCGGGGAACGGGTAGCCTTCATCGATTTGGCAGGTCGCCAAAAACATTGGAGCGGCGATCGGCGCGAATTCCTGGGCCGCAACGGCGCACTCAACAATCCCGCCGCTCTCGCCGCCGACGCACCGGTACTTTCCGGCCGCGTCGGATCGGGCCTGGATCCTTGCGGGGCACTGCAGACGCCGCTTGTGTTGGCGCCAGGGGAAAGTACCGAGATCGTCATTTCCCTCGGCGAAGCTGCCAATGCCACCGACGCGCAGGCGCTCCTCACCCACTATCGCGATGTCGATCAGGATGCCGCGTTCAGCGAAGTGCGGCAGCATTGGGATGACCTGCTGGGCACCGTCCAGGTCAAGACACCGGACCGGGCGATGGACCTCATGCTAAATCATTGGCTGTTGTATCAGACGGTCGTCTGCCGCTTGTGGGCACGATCGGCCTTTTATCAGGCGAGCGGCGCCTATGGCTTCCGCGACCAGATCCAGGACGGAATGGCATTGACCATGGCGCGACCAGCCATGACGCGCGAACACCTGCTCCGCGCCGCGGCGCGCCAGTTCGTCGAAGGCGATGTGCAACATTGGTGGCTGCCGCCGTTCGGACAAGGCGTGCGCACCCGCATCTCGGACGATCGCATCTGGCTCGCTTATGCCGTGGCTCAGTATGTTCAGACCACCGGCGACAAAACGATATTGGACGAGCAGGTGCCGTTCCTGGAAGGTCAGCCTCTCCACGCCGAAGAAACCGACGCGTATTTTCAGCCGGCCGTTTCCGATCGGACCGCAACCCTGTTTGAGCACTGCGCTCGCGGGCTCGATCTCAGCCTGACCACCGGCGTGCACGGACTTCCGCTGATCGGTACAGGCGATTGGAACGACGGCTTCACCCGCATCGGCGACAAAGGCCAAGGCGAAAGCGTTTGGCTCGGCTGGTTCCTGCACGCTGGCCTTGCTGGCTTCGCACCACTGGCAGAAGCACGCAACGAAAGCCGGCGCGCCGCGACGTGGCGTGCCCACGCCGTCGATCTCAAAGCGGCACTCGAACGCGACGGCTGGGATGGCGACTGGTATCGCCGCGCCTATTTCGATAACGGCATGCCACTCGGCGCTGCGGCCAATAGCGAGTGCCGCATCGATTCGATCGCCCAGTCCTGGAGCGTGATATCCGGCGCCGCAGACCCCGCCCGCGCCGCCCGCGCCATGGCAGCCGCCGATGAGCACCTGGTTCGGCGCGACGCCGGGCTGGCGCTGTTGTTCACGCCGCCCTTCGACGTCTCACCACTCGATCCCGGCTACATCAAGGGCTACCCGCCTGGCCTTCGCGAGAACGGCGGGCAATACACCCATGCCGCCGCGTGGTCCGTCATTGCTCACGCCATGCTGGGCAATGGCGATAAAGCGACGGAGTTGTTCGCGCTGCTCAACCCGATCAATCACGCCAGTTCGCGCGCCGGGGTGCGCCGCTACAAAGTCGAGCCGTATGTCGTGGCCGCCGATATCTACTCCGAACCGCCCCATGTCGGGCGCGGCGGCTGGACTTGGTACACCGGGTCGGCCGGCTGGATGTACCGTGCCGGAATTGAGTTCATTCTCGGGCTACAACGGCGGGGCGCCACCGTGTTGGTGGATCCTTGCATCCCGAAAGAGTGGCCGCGCTTCGAAATCGCCTATCGCTTCGGGACGACGCTCTACCGCATCACGGTCGAGAATCCGCAGGGTGTGAACCGCGGGGTGGTCTCGATCACCGTCGACGGTGATACTTCCAGTGGGACGCCACCACGGATCAACCTATCCGACGATGGCCGCACACACGAAGTGAGGGTGATCCTCGGTTGAGAAACAAGACGGTGGAAACGCTTCGTACAGCCGGTTCGATGGCCCTGCCGATCATGGCGGCCATCTCTTCGGTCAGGGTGACGCTCTGCTTCGCTTCACTAGCATGGGCAGAGCGCCACCCCGCAGGGGCGACAAAAATCCTCACCAGAAAATGGCTAGGGGATGCACAGATTTCTGAAGTCCCATCCTTGAGCGAAGGCGCGGAAATATTCGAGGCCGTGGTGGAAGGTGATTGGGCCTGGAGGTTTGGAGGATTTGTATCCGTTCCAGCCCCCGAGTTTGGCGATGATCCAGGCTGCCCAGGCGAGGCTTTTCTGGGGATGAGGGTTCATCTGCAACGCCGTCTTGCCTTGAAGAGTTTTGTTGATCGCGGCCAGGGCGGCGATTTCGGCGGGTGAGAACGCCAGGGCCGCCGGTTGACGGTCGCGTCCATTGCGGGCTTGCACCAGTTGGATGATGATGGCGGCGGCTTTGGCTGCCAAGGCGACCAGCTTTTCCAGGCGCTGAGCGGTCTGGATTTGGCTGTCTTCGATGCGAAGCCCTTGGCTCTTCATAATCCGGAAGAACTGTTCGATCACCCAGCGCTGCTTGTACCAGCCGACGATCTGCCAGGCCTGGATGACGGTCTCGATTTTATGCGTGGTGAGAAGCAGCCAATGAACGGCTTCGGCTCCTTTGGGTGGCTTCTCCTCGACAACCTCGACAAAATTGACGGTTATGCTTTGGGGCAGGTCCTTTTCCACCATGTTCGGACGTCTGAGGGCGACCTGCCCGAAGCGTATGGCGAGCTTGGCGCAGCGGGGTTTGCGGCCCGTGCGCTCCCGCAGCTCCATAGCTTGGCGGTCCTTCATGGGCTCAAGGCTTACGGCTTGGCGCAAGGTTCCCCCGCCCGCAAGAGCGTGATCGTGCATCAAGCGGGTCAAAAGATGCATGTTCCCCGCCGGAATATGGGCCCAGGCCGCATAGAAATCTTCTTCGCGGTCGCCGATGACGGTGATCATCGCAGCCCCGGCCAGTTTGGTCTTTGCGGCTTTT
>Ga0207835_1000088_pt1 | contig 38227 bp, 39 predicted proteins | sample LuqExpMetagenom8_FD_187766 | JGI IMG/M metagenome (GOLD analysis project Ga0207835, IMG submission 187766) | Tropical forest soil microbial communities from Luquillo Experimental Forest, Puerto Rico - Sample 8 (SPAdes) | ecosystem: Environmental > Terrestrial > Soil > Tropical forest ... | reverse complement strand
GGCCCGCCGCGCTGCCGGCGAAGAGGATATGGCAGAAGAGATGCCGGAGGATGCCGAAGACGGCGCCGAAGAGGCAACGCTGACGCCGGAACGCTATGCGGAATTGGGGGCCAGCGAGCAATTCGTGCTCGCCGTCTCGGAAAACGGTTTCGGCAAGCGCACCTCCAGCTTCGAATACCGCGTCACCGGCCGTGGCGGTTCGGGTATTGTCGCTATGGGTATGGGCAGGAAGAACAGTGCCATCATCGCCGCCTTCCCGGTGGAAGAGAGCGATGATCTGATGCTGATCTCGAACACGGGCCAGACCATCCGCGTCCCGGTCGGCGGCATCAGCGTGCAAGGCCGCTCCGCCCAAGGTGTGGTTGTCTTCCGTATGGAAGGCGACGAACGGGTGGTTTCGGTGGAACGGATTATCTCCGAAGGAACGGATGACAGCGCATGAGCAAGGCGCCGCTACGACGCATCGCCCTTTATCCGGGGACCTTCGATCCCCTGACGATGGGGCATCTCGACATCATCGCGCGGGCCATCAAGCTGGTTGACCATCTGGTCATCGGGGTCGCCACCAATTCGCAGAAAACCCCGCTATTCACCCTCGACGAGCGGGTGGAGATGATCCGCCACGAAGTTGGGGCCTTTTCGGGAGAGGGACTTGCAACCATCGAAGTGAAAAGCTTCAAAGGCCTCTTGATGGAATTCGCGGGCCAGGTTGGAGCCCAGCTGGTGGTCCGGGGCTTACGTGCCGTGTCGGACTTCGAGTATGAATTCCAGATGGTGGGCATGAACCAGGCCATGAAGTCGGATGTCGAGACGGTGTTCTTGATGGCCGATCCGCAGCATCAGGCAATCGCCTCGCGGCTGGTCAAGGAAGTGGCCCTGCTGGGTGGAGACGTAACGCCCTTTGTCAGTCCTTACGTCGCAGAGCAACTTGTTAAACGCGCCAAACATTTGGGAGCCACAAAATGAGCCAAGAACGGCTGATCATGGAATTGAAGACGGGACCGGTGGTGATCGAGCTTCGCCCCGACCTCGCCCCCAATCATGTGGCGCGCCTCAAAGAGCTGGCGAATTCCGGTTTCTATAACGGCGTCGCCTTCCACCGTGTCATTCCAGGCTTCATGGCCCAGACGGGCGATCCCACGGGCACGGGCTCGGGCGGTTCCGATCTTCCCGATCTCAAGGCCGAATTCACACCGGAAAAGCATACACGTGGCACCTGCTCGATGGCGCGCACTTCCAATCCCAACAGCGCCAACAGCCAGTTCTTCATCTGCTTTGCTGAGGCGCCCTGGCTCGACCGCCAATACACGGTATGGGGCAAGGTGGTGGAGGGCATGGATCATATCGACGCCATCAAGAAGGGCGGCGAGCACAACAACGGCTCGATCTCCGGTGAGCCGGACCGCATCGTGAGCATGCGGGCAGAAACCGTCTAAGGCGGTGAGCGGGGGGCTCACACGCCGAACAGCCCTTGGTGGTACGGCCGCGAGTCTGATGACAGCGGCTGCATCTGCTGCTGTTCCGGCGATGCGGAGCCTCTCCGAAAAGCGCCGCGTGCTGTTCGGCTGTGCAGCCGGTTCCTATCAGCTGCTGGATGCGGATTTCGCAGCCGTGCTGGTGCGCGAAACGAATATCCTTGTGCCCGAATATGAGCTGAAACGGCTGATCGTCGAGCCGCAGCCGGGGTGGTTTGATTTTTCCGGTGCCGATAGGCTGGTGCAATTCGCCACGCAACACGGCATGAAAATGCGCGGCCATACCTGCGTGTGGTATGCCGCCAATCCGCCATGGCTGGAAGAAAAGATACTCTCGGCCCCTGATGACGAGGTGATGACCTTCTTCATCACCACGATGATGATGCGCTATCGCGGCCGCTTCCATTCCTGGGATGTGGTCAATGAAGCGATCTGGCCGCAGGACGGCCGTGCCGATGGCTTGCGCAATTGCGCGTGGTTGAAGCGCTTTGGCCCGGAATACATCGATCTGGCTTATCACACCGCCAAACAAGCCGATCCCGAAACGCTGTTGGTTTATAACGATTGGGGTTGCGAAGGCGTCAAGGATTGGAGCGGGGCGTTTCGTACGGCAACGCTGAAATTTCTGGAGAGAGCGCTAGCGCGTAAGGTTCCCATTGAAGCGCTCGGTTTGCAGGGTCATCTTAACGCATTCGGCCCGGCGCTGGAACAAAGAGGATTGCGGCAGTTCTTGGACGAGGTGCAGGCGATGGGGCTGAAGATCCTTGTCACCGAGCTGGATGTTGACGATAGCGGCGGTTTAAGTGGTGTGGTGAGCCGTGACCGGGCGGTTGCGGATGCCACGGCGCGTTTTCTCGATGTGGTGCTGGATAATAGCGCCACCATTGCGGTGCTGAGCTGGGGCTTGAGCGACCGTTACTTGCATCAACCGGACGATGCTCCAGTCGGCTATAAGCCGCGCAAATTACCGCTGGATGCCAATTTGAAGCCCAAGCCGATGTATGACGCGCTCACGCGGGTTTTCGCGCGTTAGGTCTTCAATTTCTCCGCCAAGGGCAGAACCTCCCGGCGCAGGATTTCTTCGGTCAATGGTCCGGGCACGCGCAAGCGGATGACACCCTGCCGATCGAGCAGAAAACTGTCGGGCACGCCGGATACGCCATAGTGCGCGGCAGTGCGGCCGTCTCTGTCCTGCATGACGAGACTGTAGTGATCGCCTAGTGACGAGGCCTTGTCCTTAAAGGCTATACCGATCACTGCGATGCCTTGCTGCGATGCTATTTGCAGCAGAGGTTGTTCCGCTTTGCAAGGCAGGCACCAGGAAGCGAAGAAATTCACCAACACCACACGGCCGTGAAACTTCTCAGGCAATGCTGGCGCGGCTTTGCCAATCATCGCGTCGGGATTTGTTGGTGCCGAGGCTCGTGGCCAGAACATCTGCGCGGCTACGGCGGAGGCCAGAATGAAGAGGGCGATCTGAACCAGGCGGAGGGGTTGCATGGCCACCCGTTATGCTTGCGAGAGGGCACTCTAGGGTGGAGTTGACGCAATCGGCAACATATTGTGTCGCATGCTCGGTTGGCAGGGGACGGTGGGGCGCCTAAAACGGCGCAGTCGCTTCACAGGGAGAGTACCCGTGGCTATTCCGTTCATCGATCTTCAGGCCCAGCGCGCCCGTCTTGGCGAGCCGTTGAACCAAGCCATTCTGGCGGCCGTGGCGAGTGGCCAATGGATCTTGGGGCCGCAGGTCGCGAAACTGGAAGCGGAACTGGCTGCGTTCGCCGGGGTGAAGCATGCGGTCGCCTGCGCCAATGGCACCGATGCGCTGCAGTTGATTTTGATGGCCTGGGGCATCGGCCCTGGTGATGCCGTCTTTTGTCCGGCCTTCACCTTTTGCGCCACGGGCGAAGTGATGCCGCTGGTCGGCGCCACGCCGGTTTTCGTCGACGTCTTGGAAGACACCTACAACATTGATCCGGCTTCGCTGGAAGCTGCGATCGCCATGGTGAAGAAAGAGGGCAAGCTCAAGCCTAAGGCCATCATTCCGGTCGATCTCTTCGGTCAGCCCGCCGATTACCGTTTGATCGAGCCCATCGCCAAGCGTGAAGGCCTGAAGCTGCTGTGCGATACGGCGCAAGGTTTCGGTGCCAGCTATCATGGCAAGGTGACTGGCTCGATCGGCGATGCGGCTGCGACCAGCTTCTTCCCGGCCAAGCCGCTCGGCTGCTATGGCGACGGGGGCGCTTGCTTCACCAATGACGACGAATTGGCGGAATTGCTGAAGTCGATCCGCATGCATGGCCAGGGTTCAGACCGTTATGAGAATGTCCGCATCGGTCTCAATTCGCGCCTCGACACCATCCAGGCGGTGATCCTGTCCGAGAAGCTGAAGATCTTCGCTGACGAAATCGAAAAGCGTGAGTTGGTTGCGCGACGCTATAATGCGGGGCTGCTTGCTTCTGAAAAAATCGCCGTGCCGTTCGTGCTGGATGGTTGTCAGTCGATTTGGGCGCAATATGTGATCCAGGTGCCGGATCGTGACAGGCTGCAGGCTGATCTTAAGGCCGAGGGTATCCCCACTGCGGTTTACTACCCGATCCCGCTATCGCTGCAGAAAGGCTATGCCCATTTTCCGAGTGCGCCGACGCCGGTTTCCGAAAAGGTCGCCAAGCGCGTCGTGGCCCTGCCAATGCATCCCTATATGGAGGCGACGCAGCAGGACCAAATCATCGCTGCCGTACTGGAAAGTGTGGCCACTTGATCGGGCGGCGAAGAACACTGCTAGGCCTTTAGAAAAGCTCAGCTTCCGCCACGCGCTCATCAATGTCTTCCTTCTTGCTCTCACGATTGGCGAGGGCGAAGACGAAAATGACAGCAAAGCAGAGAGACGGAACCAGCATGGCGTGTTGCATGGAGGAGGTTCCGGAAATGTATCCCATCAGCGGCGGTGCTGCGGCACCGCCGATAATTGCCATCACCACGAAAGACGAACCCTGTTTGGTGAGGGGGCCGAGATCGCGGATGGCTCCTGCGAAGATGGTGGGGAACATGATCGACATGAAGAAGCTGGTCGCCGCCAGGCACAGAACGCCTGCCCAGCCCCCAACCAAGGTGGCCACGGCAGTGAGCACAATGCCAGCCGCCGCATAAATGGCCAACAGTACTTCGGGCGCGATTTTTCCCATCAATCCGGTGCCCACAAAACGGCTGGCCATGAAACCCACCTGCGACCAAAACAGGATGTCCGCGGCGTGGGTGAGAGTAATCGTAGGGACGGCCTGCTGGGTATAGCGGATCATGAAGCTCCAGACGCCGACTTGGGCGGCCACATAAAAGAACTGTGCTGCGACACCGAAAAGAAAACGGGGATAACCAAAGAGCTTGAGAAAGCCTCCACTGTTGTCCTCTTGGGTGCGCGTGGTGGCGATGGGAGGGAACGAAGCTTTGGCCAGAAGCACGACCCAAAACAGCACGCAAAGGCCGATGACGACATAAGGCCCGACCACGGCTTTGGAGAGCTGTTCGGCCGGTGCTTGTGTGTCCGAGAGGATGAACCAGCGGCCGATGAAGACGCCAGAAATCACGCCCATAGGGTTGAATGCCTGGGCAAAATTGAGGCGGCGCTGCGCTCCTTCCGGCGGGCCCAGAATGGTCATCAGAGGATTGGCCGAGGTTTCCAGGAAGGAGAGGCCGCTGGCAATTACCAAAAGGGCGCCGAGGAAAAATGCATAGGAATGGGCTTCTGCTGCCGGATAAAAGAGGAAGGCGCCCACGGCATAAAGCGCCAGCCCGGTGAGCAGCGCGGCACGGTAACCGGCGCGGCGCATGAGCATGGCCGCCGGGATGGCAAAGAGGAAATAGCCGCCATAGAAGGCCGACTGCACCAAGCTGGTCTGAAGATCGGTGAGCACAAAGGCTTTCTTGAACTGCGGGATGAGGATGTCATTCAGGCTGTTTGCGACACCCCAGGCGAAGAACAAGCTGACCACCAGCACGATAGCCAGCGCATAGGATGGCTGGGTATCTATCCCCGAAACTTTTCTTATGCGGTTATTCACTCTGGCGTTCGGCTCCGAAATTGCTCGGTTGTCCCAGGGATGATTTAGCATGTAAATTTACCCTAACCTACAGGTGGCTTAGTCGTGCCGACCACAACAAGAAAATTGCTACAAAACCGCGGGGAAACACCTGTTGCCAAGCTGTTGGGATCCATTCCAAACCGGTTACAGCTTGGCGGGGGGTGGATCGATCAGCCGTTCATGTCGTGTCTCAACCCCAAGCCGCCCGGCTCCATGGTGGTGGTGCAGATCGAGTCCAATTTCCGCCCCATGTCTCGGTCCGGCATGGCGAGTTCGACGCGGATCGTCGCCATGGATTTATGGAAGGGCAAGCTGCCGAGCCGGTCGAAAGAAGCGCTGGTGCGCGAGCTTTATCTGGCGGAGAACACCTACAAGGCTGAACCTAGCGGTTCGCAGGATATGATCGGGATCATCTACCCCGGTATTAACCGGATCGATTATGATTTTTGCCATGAAAGCGGGGTGTTTCCGATTCATGTCGAAAGCTGCACCACGCTACGTGTGGCACGCTGGCTGGAGAAGGTGCTGTGGCTCATTCCCGTAGAGCCGCGGCCGCAAGGCTATAATCCGCTGGAAGTAAAAAACCTCGATCCCAAATGGGTCATCAAGTTGGGACAGACCGGCAAAATTATTTACGATGCCATCTTGAAGATGGACGCACTGGCGCTCGGCAAAGGAATTAACCAGGGTCTCAAATGCTGGGACGTGCTCTTGCCCACTTCGATGCGCCATCCGGTGATGAATTACGATCTGATGGAATTGGCCGCGGCCTATCAGAAACAATATCTGGGGGCTTGCTACTCCGGTCCTGGCGGGGGGTATCTGATTGTGGTTTCGCAAGAGCCCGTACCTGGCGCCTTTCAAGTGAACATACGAACGAGCGACTGGTGAAAACGGTTCTGGTATCCGGTGGGTTTGACGATATCCGCGCCCGCGACATTCGTTTCCTGCAAGAAGCGGCTAGACTGGGTCCTGTAACAGTTCGGCTGAAGTCCGATGCTGTTTTGGGGGCGTCGAAATTTTCCTTTGGAGAACGAGCCTATATTCTGAAGGCACTGCGCTATGTAACGCTGGTGGAAGAAGTGGGGCCAGCTCTTCCGGATCCTTCCGATATGATGTTCGTTGTGCGTGAGAGGGAGGCCTCAATCGTAGCCGAGGCGTATGCTCTTGATCATGGCGCGACATACAAGGTCATCTCCGAAAGTGCCTTAGATGGATTTCCACTGTCGTCCGAGGACGTAAAGCCGGGCGCCAAGACGGTGGCCGTCAGCGGTTGCTATGACTGGCTGCATTCGGGCCATGTACGCTTTTTCGAGGAAGCCGCCGGATATGGCGATCTCCATGTTTTCCTCGGCAGTGATACCACCATTTGCGAGCTGAAGGGGGCGGGACACCCGCAGTTTTCCGATGAGGAGCGGCGTTATGTGGTGGGCAGTATTCGTCATGTAGCGTCAGCGCGGATTTCGCGCGGCAACGGCATGCTGGACTTTGCTGAGGATGTGCAGGCGCTGAAGCCGGATTTCTTTATCGTCAATGAAGACGGTCATAAACCCGCAAAGGCGGAGTTCTGTCACGATTTGGGCATTGAATATGTCGTGCTGAAACGCACTCCCGCCGAGGGCCTGCCGGTTCGCTCCAGCACGGCTCTACGTGGGTTTTAAGGTGCAAGATAAAAAAGCCGCCTCGATATTTTAAGGCGAGCGGCTGACTGTCCTTTTCGGACGCAAAATAGCAGTCAAAAGGTTTTGTTTGAGAGCGCTATCAGTCTCCTGACTCGTTTAGACAGCGCTGACATTTGCGTTTTCTGTCCGATACTTGCGTGGACAATTTGACCCCAAAGTCGTTACATATATTCCGCCTGCGTCAGCAGGCGAGCCATCCCGGAGATTGATATGATAATTGTACGGAGCCCCCTGCGCATTACGCTCGGCGGAGGCGGAACGGACCATCCTTCTTATTTCCGTGAGTACGAAGGCTTCCTGATCTCTGCGGCGATCAACAAATATGTCTATGTCACTTTGCATCAGGGCTTCGGCGACGATCTGCTGATCAAATATTCCAAGCTCGAACGTGTCACCTCGCTCAACGACATCGAGCATCCGGTGGTGCGCGAAGTCCTGAAGGTGATGGACATCAATTGGCGCGGGCTTGAGATCAATGTGATGGTGGATATTCCGACCCGCGCCGAGCTTGGTGCCTCTTCGGCCTTCACCACGGCTTTGCTGCGCGCCTTGCACATCTATGCCCGCCGCAGCGCCCGCACCACTGAGATCGCTCAAATGGCGAGCGACATTCAGCTTGAGCGCTTGAAGGAGCCGCTCGGCAAGCAAGACCAGTACATTTCGGCCTTGGGCGGTTTGCGCGCTTTCCGGTTCTGCCGCGACAACCGCGTTGAAAGCTGGCCGGTGACCATGACCGATGAGACGCGGGCCAATCTCGAGGATAGTCTGGCGCTGTTCTATACCGGTCTGCCGGCCAAGGCTCGCGAGATCGAGGAAGAGCAGAACGAACGCACGCTGCATTCCGATGAGGAAATGATTTCCAACCTCCACTTCGTGAAAGAGCTCGGGCTGCGCAGCCTGGAAGCGCTGGAACACGGTTATCTTTCCGAATTCGGCAAGCTGATGGATCAGCACTGGCAGAGAAAGCGCACCCGTTCGCGTTTCATCACCAATCCCAAGATCGATGAGCTCTACGAACTTGCCATGGTAAACGGCGCTGTGGGCGGCAAGCTTCTGGGCGCCGGTGGCGGCGGCTTCCTGCTGTTCCAAACCAACGACAAGCCGCGGTTGCGCCGGGCGATGGTAGGCTCGGGCTTGCGCGAAGTGCGGTTCAACTTCGACTTCGAAGGCACCAAAGTCATTATCCAGTAGCGGTTTTGCCGTCAAAGCCGGTATAGGGTCCGGCGTTTCGACCAGGACCCTTGCCCCTCATGGATGTCGGCCTTTTCGATTTCGACCTGCCTGAAGAGCGCATTGCCTTGCGCCCCGCGGAGCCGCGGGATTCGGCGCGGCTTTTGGTCGTCCATGCCGATGGCCGGCTGGAGCATGCGCGCGTTTCCGATCTGCCGAATTACCTCAGGACCGGCGACAGCCTGGTGGTCAACGACACCAAGGTGATCAATGCCCGGCTGCGCGGGGTGCGTCTGCGCAGCGGGGAAGAGGGCCTGATCGAAGCCAAAATCGAGCTTTTGATCCATTGCCGCACTGGACCGGGGAGCTTCCTCGGTTTTGCCCGCCCGGCCCGCAAGCTGGTGCCTGGCGACACCCTTCGCCTGGGGTTGGACATGGCCGCCGAAGTGGTGGCGCGGGGAGAGGCGGGTGAGGTCGAGGTGCGCTTTGCCCTGGAGGGGGCCGCGCTGGACGCTGCCATTGCGGCCGAGGGCGAAACGCCGTTGCCCCCCTATATCGCCGGCAAGCGCAAGGCGGACGAACGGGACCTTGCCGATTACCAGACCATCTATGCCCGCGAGGCGGGCTCTGTGGCCGCGCCGACCGCCGGGCTGCACTTCACCCCCGCGCTGCTGGATCGCCTTTCTGCGGCCGGAATTGGGCGCGAGACGGTCACCTTGCATGTCGGGCCCGGCACCTTCCTGCCGGTGACGGCGGAGGATACCGCCGCCCACAAGATGCACGCCGAAACCGCCCTGGTGACGGCAGAAACGGCCGGGCGGCTTAATGCCCTGCGCGCTGCGGGCGGGCGGATCGTCGCGGTGGGTACGACCAGCCTGCGCACCCTGGAAAGCGCGGCCCGGCCGGATGGGGTGGTTGCGCCTTTTGCCGGGGATACCGAGATCTTCATCACCCCTGGCTACCAGTTCCGCACCGCGGAGGTGTTGATGACCAATTTCCACCTGCCGCGCTCAACCTTGTTCATGCTGGTCTCGGCTTTCTGCGGCATCGAGACCATGCAGCGGGCTTATGCGGAGGCCATCCGGGAAGGTTACCGCTTCTATAGCTATGGCGATGCCTGTCTGCTATTTCGGCGGCCATGACCAGCTTTGGACTTGAGATTCACGCCACCGACGGGGCAGCCCGGACGGGTATTCTGCACACTGGCCGCGGGGACATTCGCACGCCGGCATTCATGCCTGTGGGCACGGCCGCGACGGTGAAAGCCATGATGCCGGAAAGCGTGCGGGAAACCGGCGCCGATATCATCCTCGGCAATACCTATCATCTGATGCTGCGCCCGGGAGCCGAACGGGTGGCCAAGCTCGGCGGCTTGCACAAATTTGCGGGCTGGGAGCGGCCGATCCTGACCGACTCCGGCGGCTTCCAAGTGATGAGCCTCGCCAAGCTGCGCAAGATCACCGAAGAGGGCGTGAAGTTCCAAAGCCATGTCGACGGCGCCACCTTCTTCATGTCGCCTGAACGTTCGATGGAGATCCAGCGGCTGCTCGGCTCCGACATCCAGATGGTGCTGGACGAGTGCCCGGCCTTCGGTGGTTCGGAAGACGTGATCGAGAAGTCATTGGCCATGACTTTGCGCTGGGCCAAGCGCTCGAAGGAAGCCTTCGGCGAACAGCCGGGCAGGGGCTGCTTTGGCATCGTCCAAGGCGGCACTTTCGCGCATCTGCGTGAGCGCTCGGCGGTGGAGCTGAAAGAGATCGGCTTCGATGGTTATGCGGTCGGTGGTCTCGCCGTGGGCGAGCCGCAAGAGATGATGTTCGAGACGCTGGATTTCACGGTGCCGTATCTGCCGACGGACCGGCCGCACTATCTGATGGGCGTGGGTAAGCCGAGCGATATCGTAGGCGCCGTGCTGCGCGGTATCGATATGTTCGATTGTGTGCTGCCGACGCGCTCAGGCCGCAATGCGCAGGCCTTCACTTGGGACGGCACGCTGAATTTGCGCAATGCCTGCCATGCCGAAGACCCTAACCCGATCGATGAAAATTGTCGCTGCCCCGCTTGCCGCAAATTCTCAAGGGCCTATCTGCACCATGTGGTGAAAGCACAGGAGATCATCGCTTCCATGCTGCTCACTTGGCACAATCTGACCTTCTATCAAGATCTGATGGCGGGATTGCGGGGCGCAATTGCGGAGGGGAGGGGGGAAGCGTTTGCGGCGGAGTTCTCAGCAGGCTGCGCCAAGCCTGAGTCCGACATCTGAAGCTAGCGTAGCGCAAGTCTTCTCGTCGATAGTGCAGCCGAGTGATCTCAGTCCAGGCCATCGTAATCTCCATCGAATCCTAGCAGATCGACGGAATCGCAAGCCCCTGAAATCACTCAACTCTTTTTCGGTCAGGCTCTTAGGTTTGGGATGCGCCCAAATTGAAGAACGGACTCTCCAACCAATTGGATGACCTTCGGCGTTTAGGTCAGCCGTCAGGCACATCTTCTGTGACGATTGATGCTGTCCGGTTTGCAAAGCCAACGCCAAGTCCCCGTTTTGCGAAGCGGTGTGAGTGACAAAGGGCCATAGTCCACGGTAGAGGGCTCTTCACTTCGAGCACCTCATATTCTGCGGTGAGAAGAGATATAAAACGGGCTTTGCTCCAATGCTGATGGTGTCCCGGGGTGTTGCCAAAGTCGGAAAGATAGGCACCACGTGCCATATTCAGGAGGCGCCAAAGTGGCTCATTGGGAACACTGAAGATGGCCAGTGGAGATGCCATTGCCAGTCTCGTTAATGCTTGTTGAGGTCGCTCCAGGTGTTCTAACACTTCGCAACAGACAACCAAATCTGCACTTTCAACAGTTGCATTATCCAAATCGGCTACGAAGAAATCGGTGTTTGCGGAAGTCAATTTATCGCGGCGCTTGGCTTCCTCAACGATCTCTTCTGAAACATCGAAAGCGACCGTCTGCCATCCTTTGTGGAAAAGGCGTCGGATTAGCTCTCCTTCACCGCAACCTGCTTCTAACGCCCTGCCAACTGGAACTTTGCCAGCTAAATCGTCAAATGCTTGCAGGAACCCGCGCATCAGATGGAGGGCAATGGCACTTTTTGCATTGTACTTATCGTATAGATTGCCTCCTAACATTTTCTGCGTCATGTCTAGGATCCGGTTAGTTCTGCAGACATTTTTAAAATCGGCAATGCATCTGCATTGGTGATCCGATATGTGGCGCCAAGTAACCGCGAAGTGCTTTAGGGCTGCTTTTTTCCGATCAAGTCTAGCTCACGCCGGATCAGCATGGCGCGAATTTCCTCGAGCAGAACACGGTTCGCGGCCATCAAGTGGCCGACGATTCCAGCGAGCAAAAAGACTCCTGTTATGCCTAAAAGGATGCTCGACAGGATGAGGGATTGAACATGGCCGTGACCATTATACAAGATGTAAGACCACAAAAAGCGAAGCCATAACAGCAAGCTAGGGACCAGGGTTATGACAGCCAGTACGGAAAAAAAGCGCATTGGTGCATAGATAACGAAGACTCTTAGTATGATAACTGCCGAGTGCAGAATGAAGGATGGTATGTTCTTAATGAGGCGAGATGGTCGCGTGACCGGATTGACGGTGATTGGCACTGACACCACCCGCAGATTCTTCAGGCCTGCCTGAATGATCGTTTCTAGCGTGTAGGAGTAGCGAGCGAACAGACGTGTCTGAATGGCCATCTCTCGGCTGAAGGCGCGAAAACCACTCGGTGCGTCTGGCACATCCGTTTGGCTGACGATGCGGACGACCCAGCTACCGAAATTCTGCAGTGCCTTTTTCCACATTGGGAGGTCCGCAATCTCTATGATGGGGCGGGAGCCGACCACCATATCCGCCCGTTTCTCTATGATCGGACGCACCAAGTCCGTGATGCCACTGGAGCAATACTGGTTGTCACCGTCAGTATTGACGATGATATCAGCACCAGCTCGCAGCGCGAACGCCAATCCAGCGGAAAATGCCTCCGCAAGGCCGTGTCGGCGACCAAGAGACAGGACGTAATCTGCTCCGCAGCGCCACGCGGCTTCTACCGTAGCGTCGGTACTCCCATCGTCAACGACGAGCCATTTTACTTCGCTACACCCCTCAACCTGGCGTGGCAGGCAGGCCATGGTGCTCGGCAATGTCTCAGCTTCATTGAGGCATGGAATTTGAATGATGAGAACCAGATTGTTCTGCATTGCTGGCATTTTCATTGGTTCGGGGGCTACTGTAATTCGTATTGCTCAAGGACTCACGGGCTCATGTGGTGGCGATAATGATGGTACACATCCGTTGATCTGTTTAATTTCGGCAATCTCTCCTTTTGCGTACGCAGTGTTCCATGTTCGACGATTGCTGATTTCGTGGCAAGTCTGTCTAAGAATAGTTGTCATGTATGTATGTGTTGCATCCATTACTGAGCACATGGGGTGCCGACACGACAATGCCAACAGAACCTGACGATCTCGGGCCCAGCTCCAGGGCAATTGTGTGACGTCGTAGGTCGGAATGGTTGTCAACGCTCCCCACGGCATGGAGTCGCCCAGTTCTGGTGCCCATAGCAGTGCGGTGTGGGCAGAATCCTTGGTGTGCAAGACGCTTAGCATGCCGCGGTAGACCTCAACACGCCCCCGGATTTTCGAGCCAATTGCATCGGCGAGCTTATGTTGAGCGCTATTTGATCGAACGTTTAACATGATGAGTTGAATTGCTAGCACCGCAATAGTGCACACGCCCAAAACGGTATAGAATATACGTTGGCTGCGCCACAGAGGTTGTCGATGTGTGTTGATGCCCTTGGCAGTAAATACCCATAGCATTGGCGAGAAGGCCATAAGGTAACGATCTGTGCTATTGGCAACCAGCGCGAAAATTCCGATGCAAAGTAGCAGAAGACATATCTCGTAAGTTTGTTTTTTGAATGAACGGATGGCGCCGAGTATCGCAATGCCGGAAATTATGGCTCCCAACAAAACGCCAAGCATGAACTTAGTCGAAATGTTTGTGAAAGAAATGGCCCAAAGAGGGCTTTCGCCATTTAAGAATAGGTATCGGAAGTTTGGTACGAGGACTGTGGGAAGTGCAGAAAACAGCAAATTTGTGATGGCTTCCCAGAGGTGCTGAACGGCAGCCCCAGCCCCTCCATCAACGAGTGTGTAATTGGGGTGATGGAATACTCTGTTAAAGGATCGCGAAATAACCGACCAGTCGCTGACGGCTGCAGCAATCATTACGATGAGGCACAAACCCAAAGTAGCGCGGCTGAAACGTTTGGTTCGCACTTGCGTAAGTATTTCATTCCAATTTGCGATTATGAATGCTACGGGGATCACAAGAAAAGTGATCTTTATCGCCACGCCGATCGCAGTAATTGGCAAGAGTGTTAGAAGGCGCCGCATGACCGGCCGCTCTGTGTTGCCTGCAACCAAGCAGCCAAGAACAGTCAAGGTTGCGTGAAATCCGTCGGCGTTTAAGGCCATAGCCGTCGTTTGCCAACGCATATCGACGACGATGCAGAAAGCAAATGCGATCGCTACCAAGACTACGTTGATTGGCGAGAAGAAGCGACGGAAATAGCGAATTGTCAGGGCATAAAAAACACCGATGACGAGGCAGTTAATGATTTGGATGGCACGAATGCGCGCGCCCAGATTGTCGAACAGCACCATCACTGGAGCGTAGAAGTATGCGATACCTCGAGGGTATAGAAAGTCCGGCGTATTAATCGCAAAAGTGGCGCTGGCTGATCCATGCTTGGCCAAGTGATCGGCCATGATGTAATATCTAAGCGAGTCAAATTGGATTTGACCGAAAAAGAAGCCAACCGGAATTGCGCCGAGGCCAAGCAGAAGTACACAGACTAGAAGGACTGGAGCAGCCACTTGCAGATCGAATAGTGGTCGCCAGGATGTGGCTGTTGGAAAATTGGGGCGTTCGAATGAATGTGGCGACGGGCTGTTTCGCGCTGGTACCATGAGTCTGTTTAGTCCGAAAATACGCGTTATTTGTAGTTGAATGGATATTCTCATTTTAAAAACGGTGTCTTCACTCAGCGAAGGCTCTCAATGCAAGCATGGGTATTTTGTTACACCGGTATTTTATAATCAATACTTTGTGATGTCGTCGGTGCGGGATATTAATTTTGTAGCGGCTGAGCGACAATAGCGTTTTAGTATCGGTGTCACGGGCAATATTTCTTCTGTTTGTGTCTTTGCTATGATCATCCGTCGAACGAAGATGTCGTCTTATCGTGACGCGTTCCTGCCAGTAGTGATAAAAACGCAGTTGGATTCAGTGTGCCTACAAAGGAGCTTTTGTCATCGGAGCGTGGGCGTAAGTCACGCCCAGCATTGGATAGCCGTCTTTTTTTGAATGGCATGCTCTATGTGCTGCGTGTCGGCTGCCCTTGGCGGGACATGTATGAGCGCTATGGCAAATGGAACTCGGTTTATGTGCGCTTCCGGCGCTGGGCCGAGCAAGGTGTCTGGGACGCGATCCTGGAAACGCTGGTTGAGTTCGGCTTGACCGATAACTGGCAGCACATGATCAACAGCACCACGGTGCGGGGTCACAGCCAAGTCGCTGGCGCAAAAGGGGCCTCATAAGGAAGCTTTTGGTCGAAGCCGCGGCGGCTTTACGAGCAAAATCCACGCCCGCTGTGACAATCAAGGACGCCCTCTCGGCTTTGTCCTGACCGGTGGCGAGACTTCGGATTATCTAGCCGTTCCCGCGCTGCTAAACATGGGCGTACCCAAGGCCATGCTGGCGGATAAGGGGTATGACAGCGATGATGTTCGCTCCGCGTTGCTGATGCACGGTATCTTGCCGGTGATCCCGCCTATGGCCAATCGCAAAGAACCCATTATCCTGCGACTACCGGCGTTACCACGATCGTAATCGTATCGAGCGTATGTTCAATCGTTTGAAGCAGTCCCGCCGCATCGCCACCCGCTACGATAAAACCGCCCTCTCTTATCTCGGCTTCCTATGCTTGGCTGCTGCACGCATCTGGTTGTCAAACTTTGTCAACAGGGCCTAGGAGTAGACCGTATTTCTGGTTTGGAAATTGACAGTTTCGCTCCTCAGGCATTCACTCCGCAAAACAACAGTTTGCGCCACTTGGTCGCGGTTGCCGGTAGTCGCGGCTGACACACCACTCTGTGGGGCCTTTTGGCTGGTGCCGCGCAAATCCGCTTGGTCAACCTAGCCAAATTGCGGCGGCTGGCGATTCGCACAACCAATGCCGATTGTTTGCAATGTGCTTAGGTTGTGGTAATTAGAAGAACATTTGTCGATCGGAATGGGATTTGCTTGCATTTGGTAATCGTGAGGCCGCGCTTGCGCCGCACGCTATGGAAGGGGGCTTTGCGCAAATTGAGTCGGGGCAGCATTGAGCATTAGTAAGTAGTTCATATGCGACTACATATTGGGTGCATCGTTGGTAAATGCATGTTTCGCTGCACATTCGCAGTGCTCTATCCTTTGCTGGATTAAGTAACCCATCACACCCATAAGATTTGGTATGTCCGGCCCCCGCCTTTCAGGCTAATTGTTTGTTCGATCGATTGTGGAATGTGCTCGGGGGGGGGCTGCAGCCATAGACGCAGGGACCGCGGAAGCGTCGTTGGCGGCCATAACGAGATTGTGTAGAGCGAGATGAAGCTTTTCCTTGACGGTCGTTGGCTTTCACAGCCGCAACAAGGCGTTGTCACTTATCTATTAGGTCTCGTCGAAGCAATTCTGGCGGCTAAGGTGCGCGGGGAGGCGAGTGATATCGAGCTTGTTGTTGGGGTCGAAAATGAGGCGGCTATCCCACAGAACCTGCGTTCGGGCGATGTATTGTTTCTGGTGCTAGGTAAGCACGGTAAGTTCTGGCGGCAATTCGTTCTGCCTTTTGTTTTAGCCCGCCACGATATCGATGTCGCGCATTTTCAATATATCTGCCCCTATATCCGACTACGCGCGCGGTACGTCACATCGATACATGACGTTTTATTCCTCAGCTATCCGCAACTGTTCAATTTGAAATACCAACTTACGCGCGGCCCGACCTTTTGGCTTTCAGCGCGCCTCTCTGATCTTGTTTTAGCCTTGAGTGATGCATCATTCCGAGATATTCGCAATTGTCTCGGATTTAGAGGCTGGCTCGAAATCGTCCCGGTTGGTAGCGATGTCAGCATTCGCGGATTGGAAAAGCCGCTCAATAGCTCTTCCGTTGTGTCACGAAAGTTTCTCTTGACTGTGGGGCGCGTTGAGCCACGCAAAAATTATGTGCGGACGGCAAAGGCGTATGCTGCGACCGGCCTGCAGGAAGAAGGGATAAATCTTGTGATCGTCGGTTGGGCGGCTAAGGAGTTCGCGTCCGAATCCGAAGTATTTTCTCAAATTCCCGGTATCGTCTGGTTGGAGCATGTCGACGATGGTGAGTTGAACTGGTTGTATCGCAATGCGATCGGTTTTGTCTTTCCGTCAATTTGTGAGGGATATGGTATTCCCCTTGTGGAAGCTTTGCAGAGCGGTCTTCCTTGCGCTACTTCAAATACCTATCCCATTGAGGCTATCAAGAACGTCTGCGATGCCAGTTTCGATCCTTACGACGAGCAGCAGATTGCAGCCGCTCTTCTGAGATTGGCTGTCGCCGGTGCAGACAAAGGCTTCGCAACGCCAAGTGTTACCGAAAAGGTTCAAGCTGTACTTGAACAATACAGTTGGCGTCGCGCTTGCGAAAAATATCTGTCATTGATCGCGCAATTGACAGAAACGGTACGCAACTGAGGGGCGTACAAGACAGGTAATGCTTGGTGGCTTTGACTATGAATTTGCACCTCAACACTACGGAGTCGCATACATGATACTGAAACGTGCGTTGGTCACTGGGATCACCGGTCAGGACGGTGCTTACTTGGCTCAGCTTCTTCTGTCTCAGGGGGTTGAGGTATATGGTGCTATGCGCCGTAGTTCTTGCCTCAACGACTGGCGTCTGCGCGAATTGTGTATCCACGACAAGATCAAGTATGTTGGTTTCGAGCTGCTTGAGCTGACGAACATCATAAATGTTCTAAAGGATATTAAGCCGGACGCCATCTTCAACTTGGCCGCACAGAGTTTTGTGGCGGAGTCTTTTCGGCAACCGCTCTACACTGCTGATGTCGATGCGTTTGGCACATTGCGCATCCTCGAAGCAATGCGCGCCGTTAATCCCGAAATCCGCCTTTATCAGGCGTCCACATCAGAGATGTTCGGTAAAACACTAGAAACTCCGCAGACGGAGAAGACGCCTTTCTATCCGCGCAGCCCCTATGGCGTTGCAAAGCTTTTTGCACACTGGATTTGCATCAATTACCGCGAAAGCTACAATATCCACGCCACGTCTGGCATCTTGTTCAATCATGAATCCCCGCTGCGTGGTCGCGAGTTCGTTACTCGCAAGGTGACGAGCGGGCTCGCGCTACTCAAGCGCGGGATGGCCGGCACGCTGGTACTTGGTAATGTCGATTCTTGCCGTGATTGGGGTCATGCGCGCGACTATGTCAAAGGTATGCTGGCAATGCTTCAGCGTGATGTGCCGGACAACTACGTGCTGGCGACGGGGCAGACACACACTATTCGTAGCTTTGTTAGCATTGCGTCAGCTCGGCTGGGGTTTGACTTAGTATGGGAAGGTGAAGGCGTGAACGAAAAAGCTATAGATCGCAAGACCAAACAGATCATCGTGTCAATCGCCCAGGAATTCTACAGGCCGGCAGAAGTTGATCATCTTCTCGGTAATCCGGCTAAGGCGATCCGTGAGTTGGGATGGAAGGCCGAAACCCCGTTCGAGGTGCTGGTCGAAGAAATGGTTGACGCGGATCTTCGCCGTCTCGACGCAGGCCTTCCATTGAGCTGACACATTGCCCATGGTAAGTGAGAAACGAAACAGACGCGTATTCCTTGGCCTGTTTTGTGTCTTGACGAGATACAAGGTGCTTCCGAGCCGGTTCTAAGATCGAAAGCCCTTTTTTCGTCAACTAACGGTGACTTGGTGACCGCCTAAGAAAATTTGCATAGATGATAAAGATCGGCATCGGTGGGCTTTCCCTCTCTAAGACGAGTTGGAGTGGAATTTCACGGTATATCTGGGAGGTTTCCACGCGCCTCGATCGGCTATTGCCAGATGCCGAATTTTATCTCTATACAAATAAGGCTAACGGCATTACTCCAATCTCTAATCGTTGGACTATTCGCGAGGAACCTGTGGAGTTCCTGCGTGGTATGAAGAGCAATGTTTGGTTGAAGACACGTTGCGGTTATCTTGCGAAGAAAGATGGTATTGATGTTTTCTGGTCGGCGACCGGACTTTCTCCCATCCTGCCGCGCTCCATTCCGATCTGTATGACTGTTTACGATCTTAACATCCTGATCGTCCCTGATAGTATGGCGCGTTATGCACGTATTGCCCATAATCTATTTTTCGAAAAAGATGTGAGACGTGCCGATTCCGTGTTGGCGTTGTCTGACGGTACAGCCCACCGCCTCAAAGAACATTTCAATTTGAGGGCACAAGCTGTTGCTCCGGGTGGGACCGGCGCTGCCTTCTATATGCGTTCGGATGCGGAAATACGTGCTGTCGTTGAGAAGTATGACCTGAAACATCCGTTCTGCATGGCTGTTGGAACCATCGAGCCGCGCAAAAACCTCTTTAATCTATTAAAAGCCTTCAACATTCTCGATCAGCAGGATGCTCTTAACGGATGTCAGTTGGTGCTGGTGGGAAAGCTCGGCTGGAAGACTGAACATATCTTGCCGCTACTAGAGAAATTCGAGGGGCGATGGCTGCGCCGGATCGACTTTGTGGCTGACGACGAATTAGCCAGCCTCTATTCTGCAACGGATTTATTTGTAATGCCTTCGCTTTATGAAGGGCAGGGGCTACCGATGTGCGAAGCGCGCGCTTGTGGGGCTCCGGTAGCTGTAACGGATACTCTGGAATTCCGGGGCAATGCCGGTCCGTACGGTATCTATATTCCGGGCACCTCTGCAGAAGTCATTGCAGAGGCGCTGCGTCCGGCTCTTCAAAAATTTCCGCACCGGTATGTCCCCCTGCCTGAGGATATGCCGAGTTGGGACAGTTCGGCAAAAGTCGTCGCCGATGCGTTGGTTTCTCTAGTTCGGAAAAAATAGCGATAAAGCGGCAGCGATATTCGTTGCTGTAACGACGGGGGATTTATGACAATCTTGGTGACAGGCGGCGCCGGTTTTATAGGTTCCAATTTTACCCATATTTGGCTCGCGGGAGTGAATGAAACCGCCGTCAACCTCGATAAGCTCACCTACGCCGGTAATCGGGGTAGCTTCAATGATCTCAGGAACGATCCACGCCACGTCTTCGTGCAGGGGGATTGGAGGTAGCGTGTTGGTGATACGTCTTTTAGCCGACTACAGTCCGCGAGCGGTTATAAACTTTGCGGCCGCAAGTCATGTCGACCGCTCTATCCACGGACCTAGCGACTTCATTCAGACTAATGTGGTCGGTACTTTTCATCTGCTTGAGGCGGTGAGGACCTGTTGGTCCGGCCCCTCCGTGGTAGACAACGCAGCATTCCGTTTTCTGCACGTCTCCACAGACGAAGTTTATGGCACGGTTGGACCGGAAGAAATCGCTTTGCACTAGAAGTGGATCACTCCCGATCAGAGGGCCGTACTCGCCCAATCACAAAAAAGAACGGGTACGGACAATATTTGCTCAGATTGATTCAGTGAGAAGTCTTAGCCTATGCCCTACACAGTGACTGAAACGCGATTTTGTACAGGACAATCACTCCAAATTGAGGCATGGCGTGTTGCGCGGTCTGCACTACCAGATCAGCCACGCTTAGGGGAAACTGGTGCGAGTGGTGCAAGGCGAAGTACTAGGCGTGGCAGTAGATCTGCGCCGTTCGTCGTCGACTTTTGGGTGCTGGACAGGCGTGAAGCTTTCGGCCGAGACCAACACTCAGTTTTGGATTCCGGAGGGTTTCGCTCACGGTTTCTGTATGTTGAGCGGAACTGCTGAATTCCTTTACAAGACAACCGATTACTGGCATTCCGAGCATGTGCGTAGCAGTGTATGGATTGATCCGGATATTGGTATCGAGTGGGGCCTGTCAGGCGACCCAATTCTGGCCGAAAAGGATGGAACGGGTTGTCGACTTGCCGATGCTGAAATCTACGAATAGCGTATTTCTCTATGATGTCTCTTCCCGTCAACCCGAAACGCCTTCTTATTCTGGGGGTTAGGGGCATTCCAGCAGCCCATGGTGGCTTTGAGACTTTTGCCGAACACCTTGCCGTCAATTTGACCGCACGAGGCTGGGAGGTGACAGTCTATTGCCAGGAGGAGGGTGGTGATAAGCTGTTCGGTCCCGTTGTAGAAGATCGCTGGAACGGTATCCGTCGGCTGACAATCGCCACCTCACAGACCGGTCCGTGGGCGACTATGATCTTCGATTGGGCCGCCATCGGCCATGCCGTGAAAGAGCCGGGTGTCATTCTTGTGCTCGGCTATAATACTGCGCTATTTGCTGCGCGCTTTCGTCCCAGTATGCGTCCGGTGATAATGAATATGGACGGCATCGAGTGGATGCGTGCGAAGTGGGGGCTTGGCGCAAAGCTCTGGTTCTATCTCAATGAGTGGGCTGGAGCCCTATTTTCCACTAAACTTGTGGCGGATCACCCGCGCATCGCTGATCATCTCGCCCGTTGTCGTCGTCGCGAGGACATCGCCACCATCGCCTATGGCTCCGATGCCGTGATGGAGGCACCTGAAGGGTCTGTACGAGCGCTGGGACTGGAGCCGGGCCGTTATTTCATCTCCATCGGCAGAGTTGAGCCGGAAAATTCCACTCTCGAACTGGTGCGTGCATTCTGCGCCGATGAGCGTGACAGTCGCTTCATCTGCCTGGGAAAGCTGGAGCCCGCAACAAATCGCTATCATGCCGCGGTGGTTGCCGCCGCTAATGATAAGGTGTTGTTTCCTGGAGCTATTTACGACCAGTCTGTGGTTAAAGCACTGCGCTACCATGCTTTGGCTTATTGCCACGGTCACACAGTTGGCGGAACAAACCCCTCTTTGGTTGAGGCCTTAGGTGCGGGCAATGCTGTTATCGCTCACGACAACGTCTTTAACCGCTATGTGGCGGGCGATGAGGCGCTGTATTTTTCGGACATTGACGCCTGTCGCAAGGCATTTGCCCGTGCCGAACAGGACGGGGACTGGCGGGCCCGCAGCCGAAACGCCTCGCGCGCGCGGCATGCAGAGTGCTATACATGGGAGCATATTTTTGGTCAGTATGAACAGTTATTTGGACTGTACGCGGGTGCTTAGCGGACTTGCGTGATCTTGTTGTCGCGGTCAGATATGCTAGAGGCGTCGCGGGCTATTGGTTCTGCACTCCCTGTTAAGCTAGAAAGATGAGCACGATGCACCAGCCCAATATTCGTTCCACCGCTCGAGGCAATAGCGATGCGGGGTTCGGTGAGATCGACTTGGAGACGTTGCGCCTGTTCGCATTGGACATGCTGGCCCGACTTTACGCATTTCGTCTCTTATTGATGGTGATAGTGCTTAGTTGCGTAGGTTTGTGGTTCATCGTCTATGTTCGGTCCACCCCGGTGTACACCGCAGAAACGGTAATCGGGCCGCCAAGCCCTTCGCCGATCAACTCTATGTTGACGAGCATGGGGGGGGGAGCAACTGGCAAGCTCCTCGGTGCTTTCTCCGGTAACAGCAATTATGCCCCCTATGATCAATTTCAGCAGGTCATCGTGTCGCAGCGCATGATTCAGGAATTGGCCGAGACGAAGGGCTTTCTTCCGTCGGTTTTTCGCGGAGCGTGGGATAGCCAGACCAATAATTGGAAAAAGCCTACATCGCTTGCGGGCTATGTCTCGGCGATCAAGAAATTGATGCATCGGCCGGTGGTGGATCATCCCGATTCCGAAATGCTCGGCAGCTACCTTGCTCAAACGCTTAGCATTCAGCCTATCAAGAATTCCAACACGGCTCTGTCCACTCTCAGCGCTATCGACAGTAAATATCTGAAGGTATCCTACAGTGCCTCAGACCCGAAAGAGGCGGAGCGCATTCTTAATATCATTATGAACAAAGCGGACGGAATCATCCGTAATCAGTTGCTTACCGACGTCAATGCCCGTATCGCATTCATTGAATCAGAACTCCAACGTGTCACGCCGAACGAGCAGAAGGAAGCATTGATCAATATCCTAACCAATCAAGAAGATATCAGGATGATGCTAGTTGCTGACAAGCGCTTCTCCTATCAAGTTGTCAGCATGCCGCACGCCTCCTATATCCCAACCTCCCCCTTGTCGCCAGGAAGGAGCTTGGCCATTGACTTAGCGATGGCGCTAGCTCTCTGGGTGGGGTTGGTTATGTTGGAGGAGCGAATTGCTTCTCTGCAAAAGTGGCTGTCATTTTTCAAGCGGCCGTTAGATAAGGCCGTGTGAGTAATGCATAATTTGAGCGATGGTGGTCCAAAGTCCTTGTTGCGTATCGGCATAAAACTGGACCGGCTTACCCGTTTCTGCAGTTTTCGCACTGGTGCTTCTGTTTTCTCTTAACGAGTTGCAACGCATTTCTTAGGCATGCGTGAGTTTTCCAGAAGAGTTCTTCTAAGCACACCGATGTATGGGGTGACCGAACGTTCTCGGAAGAGATTATCTGAAGGACATTATGCTTTGGCGCATGTCGCGTGGTTGCTCGGATCGCTCGCGAATGCTGCCATATGCGGAGTCGTTTCCAGTGGTTAGAAAATGATTGGGATGGGGTTGCAGACCGAAGGCGAAGGCAGCAGGGAGCAGGCACCCTTGCGCCGCGCGATGCTGGACTTGTATTCTGTCGCGAAGATCTTTTTTCTAATTGTTCCTGCTTTTAGCGGAATTTTTATATCGATTGGCGGGTTTAATCTCTCGCCTGAGCGCATTGCCGCTTTCCTTTTTGTTGGACCCTTGATCTATCTCATTCTAAAGGGCGCTCGATATGAGCGCGCCAACGGGATCGTTTATTGCAAGACTGCACGATGGGCTTATTTTCTATGGACCGTCAGCTTGGCGATCTCGACTCTTCAGAATGATCCCAGGGGCCACCTCACAGGTTATATCTTGCTGGTTATTCCAGTACTGTATTTCTTCCTCTTTTCGACTTACTCGCCCCGCGTGGCTGTCGTTGATAGATGGGCCTTTGTGGTTCTTGCTTATCTGGGACTCGGTGCTCTGGTTGATTTTTTGGCGCATGTTGGCAGCGGTGCTCACGTTGCGTCCACTGTTTTAGAACCGAATATATTTGGTTCCACTGTTGCCATTTATATACTCATCAACTTGCATCGCTTCCGTAGAACTCCAGTGTCACTGCTAACGTTTTTCATCGCAGTGTTCGGCCTTATTGTGAGCTTTTCGCGCGGACCATATGTGGGGTTTCTGATCGGCATCGCGGTTTACGCGTTTTTGTACGTGCGGGTGATAGATAGGCGGTATTATAAGCGATTTGTGATGGTCTGCCTGTTGCTGGCCATTTTCTGCCTTCTGTTGTCTCCGGTGTTATGGAGCTTCTACAATTTGAACCTAAATCGGGGAGGGACGATTTACGCCAGAGGTGTGGTAATCACCTTTGCCATCCAACATTTTCTCGCGCATCCAATTTGGGGGAATGGGGCTCTCGACGGAGGCTATTCGTCAATTTACCTGATGGGTATATTGGGTACTAATGTCGCAGCGGGCGGGGCTATTTGGCAGATGATGGTGGCAATTGCGCATGATTCGGGTATTATTGGTCTGACACTCTATGTGGCTTTCTTGATCAGTCTTTTGGTCCATGGATATCATGCCGTTATTGCGACCAGAGATCCGCGGAGGCTTTCATATCTCTCTGCAGCAGTTGCAGGCCTGATTGCCAGCCAAGCTACGACGATCCACTACATGGCCGTATCTGGTGTAGTATTGGGGTTGGTGGGGGCGTCGTATTTGCCCGGTCTGAGCCGTCATGATTGCCCGGTAGAACCGGATGAGGGTGAAGAGTGCCACCAAGACTACGACGATAGCTGATCTTCCTAACTCGACGCTCCTTTGGAGCGCGCAAGTTTGTTTTGCCATGACCCTTTTAACAATTGCGATTCCAACATATAACCGCCTTTACTGGATACAAAAGTCTCTTCCTGCCATCGCCGAGCAGGTGAAGGCTGTACCCGAAGGCGTGGTGGAATTTCTTGTCTCCGATAACGCCAGCACCGACGGTACCGCAGAATATCTGCTTGCCGCGCAGCAGAAATATCCCTTTCTGAGGTTGAACCGAAACGCCGCCAACATTGGCGGGGAGGCGCATTTTTATCAGTTGCCGCAGATCTCGAACGGTCGTTACGTTTATATGATCGGTGATGACGATGTATTGGTTCCGGGGGCCTTGTCCGCGATCCTGGATGCGCTCGCGGACAACCCGGATTATCTAGTTCTAAATTTTGATACTTACGACCCTAATTTTCAAACTTGTCTTGTACCAAACAATCTTGGCGTCAGCGAAGATCTGGCTTTCAACTGTGCGGAGGAGTGTCTGTCCCACGTAGGCGCCATGTTCATGGGCTTCATTAGTTTGTGGGTGGCCAAGCGTGAGTTTTTTAACCTTATTTCGGCCGACACATACAAGCACTTTTCCCAGTGGGGAATGTCTATTCAGTGTGACCGTTATTTCGGCATTGCACGCTATCCCCATGGGCGTTTACTGGCGAAACCTTTGCTGCGCAATCGTCAGGATGGAGCTTTCTCACACGATTATTTCGAGTGGTTTCTGCATGGTGGTGCACAGACCCTGCGCTACGCAGTCCAGCATGGGATATTGACGCATCAAATTGCAAAAAAACTGCGATGCGCATTGCTGTTGAAGAGTGGATTGACCCGTATCCGCTACGAACGACGGCTTGGAATTTTCGACTCGCATAGAGTTTTTGGCTTGCTCCGCCGGAATTATGGGGATCTGTCCGAATTTTGGCTTCTGGGTGTACCGACAATTTTCGTGCCATGTATGGGCTGGATGCTGCGGACGGTCCATTTGCTCCGGAGGCAGGCTTAGGAGGTTATTTGGCCGTACTTCCAGATCGTTTCTGCTTGGTTGACAAGCTTGGTCTAATTGTAGAAACCGCTGCCGCTGATGCGTTTGATTTCGAACTATTCGCGATGATCAGTGCGTGAAAGGGGCGCGCTATTATGTTGTCGATATGTATCCCAACTTACAATCGGGCGAAGTTGCTCGTACAGACGCTGGATTGTCTTTTGGCGCAGACCTCCTGTAAGCCAGAGATTGAATGTGTTATCAGCGATAACGCATCAACAGACGATACCGCAGAAGTTGTTGCAGGATTTGCCGCGCGTTATAACAATGTCCGATATTTTCGCAACGAGACGAACATCGGAGCTGATAGAAATGCGATGCACTGTCTACAACTTGCCGGGGGTGAGTATGTTTGGTTCTGCTCCGACGATGATATTCCGCTGAACGGAATCGTAGACAAGATTGTGGATATCCTTAAAACCCACAAACCAAAATTCGCGTTCTTGAACCACACAGGTTTTATCGAGGGCGAAGACTATTTAGTTGCCGTCGAGCGCGGCAAGAATCTGCCGGACGCCATTTTTGAAGATGGTGAGGAAATGATGGTCTGTAAAATTGCAAACCACTTTTCGGCAACTATTGTACGACGTACAGATGCACTACGGAAATTGCCACATATTCTGGATTGTCAGGCGGCTGGTTATGGCCAGGGATTTGCTCGTGGCGTTCTGGTGCAGGAAATTATGCTTGACAAGACACTTCCCGGGCCTTGTGCCTATATAGGTATGAATGGACTCGCCGTAAACAATCCAAAAACATTATCATACGACGTCCTGAAGGTGACGTTTATTGATTTGATCCTCCAGTGGCAACGTCTGCGTCTTGACGGCAAGCTGTCGCCCGGTGGCGAACAGAAATTGGCAAACTGGTTGATCCGCTGCTGCTCTCGTGGGATCTTTGCAGCTAAGGCAAAAAAGGGGGGGCTGCCGGTTTCGCGACAGGGCGAGCTAGTCCAGCTTTTGTGGCGTTATCCATCTTTCTATTATTTGGTATTGCCAGTACTGCTGATGCCGCATTTTTTGCTCGCTGCGCTGTTTTTTCCTACACGTTTCGTCTTCCGCCAGCTATTGAGGAACACCTGGGTAAAGGAATGGTGGGTGCGCTTTCAGTTCAGTGTGGGCAGCGCGGCTGAAAAGAAGTAGGGTGGGCGTATTTTTCAAATGATTGCTACACTGAAGGGGCTCGCAAAATATCTTAGTCTGGACGAGGCAGTTATCTACTTCATCCTCGCCAGAGTCTTTGCTCTCGTAGTTACGCCGCTGATCCTGCTACTGATCGCGTCCAAGCTGACAGCCGAAGAGCAAGGCTTCTATTTTGCCTTCTATAGCCTCATTTCGCTATCGTTATTTTTTGAACTCGGTTTGGGAGGCGTGCTTACCTATTTTGCAAGCTATGAGTATTCTAAACTGACTTGGACAAAAGACAATCGGTTGAGTGGTCACAGGCTATCGATGGGACGGCTGGCGGATTTGTTGCACCGTTCGCTGAGGTGGTATGGAGCAATTTGTGCCTGTTTTGCCGTTATTGTACTTTGTGTTGGTTACCTGATATTCCGACAGTATGAGTCTAAACAGGCCGTCGATTATGTGCTGCCGTGGATTTTAACAGTCCTTTTTTTTTCTTTAGGTACTGCAATTATCCCGCTGACGTCGATTCTTGACGGCTGTGGCCAGATCGCCAAGACCCAACGTCTACGATTGCAGCAGGCTATCGCATCTCAGCTTAGTGTTGCCACAGTGCTTCTGTTGAATGGTAAGCTCTATGCTATACCGGTCGAAAGCGCCGCCTCGGTGGTTGTATTCCTGATCTGGGTTCTGCGCCGTTATCGGGCTCTACTTTGGCAGCTGCTGCTCCATCCAGCGCCACTCAGCGACCGAGTTTCATGGCGTAATGATATACTCCCAATGCAGATGCGAGTTGCAGCATATGTCGTTTCTGCTTACTTCCAGAGCTATGCTATCGTCCCGCTGTTGTTCCAGTTTAGCGGGCCTGTGGAAGCGGGACGGATGGGGTTGTCCATGCGAATTAACAATTCCATCTATAACCTCAGTATGGGCTGGCTGAATGTCAGAGCGCCACAGGTTGGTGTCTTAGTAGCGCAAGGCAATGAGGCCGAGGCTTATAAGGTCGTCAAAGGGGCGACCACGCGTGGTGTGCTTGTGGCCTGCTTAGGCGTAGTCGCGCTGGTCGTGCTCGTATCCGTGGTGAAGTTTGTATCTCCAACCTTCCAAGGCCGCGTTCTACCGCTTGTCCCGATGTTTGTGCTTGCGTTGGTTGTGCCAGTTTCTATTTTCCTAGCAGGCCTCTCAACTTTTCTGCGTGCTCACAAGATCGAGCCTTATGGTTTCCCTTCAATTATCACTTCCTTGGTAATCTTTCTTGCCTGCTTTCTTTGCGCCTATCTTGCGACAGCAGCGGTACTCGCCTATGTGTATTCAGCGCTAGTTTTCTTTGTTGTCCTTCCTGTTTTTGGGATGATTTTCAAACAGCACAAATCCAGGATATTTCTGGAGGCTGTAGTCTGCCCAAAGGATTGATTCCTCAGGGTTGACAAAATGCAATAGTCTTGTGATAGCTGGGCATGTTGGCGCTGTCATGTAGCCGGTGGTGGCATATATTGCAGGCAGTGACATTTGGGACTCAGCTCATTTTTGCAATAGACTTTCTTTGGACGACAACTGTAAATCATGCCTTTAGATATGATCGTGCCCATAGTCCTAAAGGACTGATGAAGAGGGGGGGGGCAATGAAAGCCGTTATTTTAGCGGGGGGGGTTGGGACTCGCTTGAAGGAAGTTACGGAAGTTAAGCCGAAGCCGCTGGTCGATGTAGGCGGTCGCCCGATCCTCTGGCACATCATGAAAATCTACTCACATTTTGGGATCAATGACTTCATTATTTGTCTGGGTTACAAGGGTTATCTGATTAAGGAGTATTTCTCGAATTATACACTGCATATGTCAGATGTGACCTACAACATGCGCAACGGCGGGACGAGCAAGGTTCATCACAACAGTTCCGAGCCTTGGACGGTGACTCTGGTCGATACCGGTGAAAAGACGCTAACGGGTGGGCGCATTAAGCGTATCGCGTCGTATCTCGGTGGTGATGAGGACTTTCTTCTGACCTATGGTGACGGTGTTGGGGATGTTGACATTGCTGCCTCTATCGATTTTCACGTTAAGCATGGTCGTAAGGCGACACTTACTGCCGTGCGACCACCTGCACGTTTTGGTGCGCTTAAGATTGATCCAGATGGAACGATTGGCGATTTTACAGAGAAGCCGGTCGGCGATAACACTTATATTAATGGTGGCTTTTTCGTTCTGTCGCGTTCAGTGATCGATTATATCGAGGACGATAGCACTATTTGGGAGCGCTCGCCGCTCGAGCGGTTGGCCAAAGAGCGTGAATTGAAGGCTTTTAGTCATCACGGCTTCTGGCAGCCAATGGATACGCTTAAGGACAAGGAATTCCTCGACGAACTTTGGGAAAAGGGGAAGGCGCCTTGGAAGGTTTGGGAATGACACCTGCACTTTGGAACGGCAGGCGAGTATTTCTCACCGGCCATACAGGGTTTAAGGGGGGCTGGCTCGCTCTGTGGCTCGCCAAAGCGGGTGCGAAAATTTCTGGCTACGCGCTGGCACCTTCCACAGAGCCGAGCCTCTACGCTCTTGGTGGTGTTGCAGAGGCGGTTATGTCGAGCACCATCGCCGACCTGAGGGATCGCGAGGCACTGGCTCAGGCCATGATCGCGGCTGAGCCAGAAGTGATCTTCCATTTAGCTGCACAGCCTTTGGTTCGTGAAAGCTATGTCGATCCCGTCGGGACCTATGCCACTAATGTTCTTGGTACGGTACATGTGCTGGATGTTGCTCGTCGGTTGCCCAATCTTAAGGCTGTGGTCGTTGTGACCACCGACAAGTGCTACGAGAATAACGAATGGGTTTGGGGCTATCGCGAGAATGATCGGCTCGGTGGTCACGATCCGTACAGCAATAGCAAAGCCTGCTCGGAGCTGGTGACAGATTCCTTTCGCAATTCCTTCTTCAAAGTACGTTCCGGCTCTGCCTTAGTGGCATCTGCTCGTGCGGGCAATGTGATTGGCGGTGGCGACTGGTCGAAAGACCGATTGGTGCCGGACATTCTGCGTGGCTGCTTTTCGGTGGAGGGGAAAGTGGTTTTGCGCAATCCGAATGCAGTACGCCCCTGGCAGCATGTGCTCGAGCCGTTGAGTGGATATATTCTGCTTGCCGAGAAGTTGATTGGAGAAACTGCGGGGCTGGATGAGAGCTGGAATTTTGGTCCACCTACAGAAGATGTCCGTCCAGTGATCGATGTCGCCAAGGCGGTGGTGAATGAAATTGGTGTGGGCAAGCTGGTTATCAACCAGGATCCCGATGCGCCGCACGAAGCTAATCTCTTACAGCTAGATTGCAGCAAAGCGCGGTCGAAGCTCGGCTGGAAGCCTAAACTCGATTTTGCGGCGACCATCGCCCTTACCGCCGAATGGTATGCCGCATGGCATCGGGGCGAGGATATGGTCGCATTTAGTCGTTCGCAAATCTCCCGTTATGAAGACCTGAGATAGGGTAGTTTGAACAAATGTCCGACGAATTGACGGCGCTGCGCGAGCAAATCTTAAGCTTGAGTGCTAAGTATGCGGAGTTGGCTCACAGTTCGAAATCCTTTGAACCCGGTATCATGGCGGTGCCGCCTTCTGGTAAGAAAATCGGCGCCAAGGAAATGCGCTTCCTTGTCGATTCGTGTTTGGATTTTTGGCTGACCACGGGGCGTTTCAACGCTGAATTCGAACAACGCTTACGCAAGCGTGCGGGCGTAGCCGAAGCGCTGACGACCAATTCAGGCTCTTCCGCGAACCTTTTAGCGGCGACGGCTCTGACTTCGCATGTGCTCAAGGATCGCGCTTTGAAGCCGGGCGATGAAGTCATCACCTGCGCCACAGGTTTTCCTACCACAGTGAACCCGATTTTACAGAACGGGCTCAAGCCTGTGTTCCTGGATGTCGAACTCGGCACCTACAATATGGATGTGTCCAAGCTGGAAGAGGCATATTCCGAACGTACCCGCGCGGTTATGGTGGCTCATACACTCGGAAACCCGTTCGATCTGGGCGCCATCACAGCCTTTACCAAGAAGTACAACTTGTTTCTGGTGGAAGACTGCTGTGATGCATTGGGCGCCACCTATAACGGCAAAAATGTCGGTACTTTCGGTGATCTGGCTACGCTGTCGTTCTATCCTGCCCATCATATCACCATGGGCGAGGGTGGTGCAGTGCTCTGCAATCGGATGATCTGGAAGAATATCGTGGCCTCAATTCGCGATTGGGGGCGCGATTGTTATTGCGATCCAGGTATGGACAACACTTGTAAGCGCCGCTTCGACTGGAAGCTTGGCGAATTGCCCAAAGGCTATGACCACAAATACACCTATTCGCATCTCGGTTATAACCTGAAGATCACCGATATGCAGGCCGCGATTGGCTTGGCCCAACTCGACAGCCTTGACGAATTCATTGCTGCGCGACGCGCCAATTGGCAGTATCTGCGCGATGGGCTGAAGGATCTCGAAGATGTTCTGCTGCTGCCTGTCCCGACTGCCAACAGTGAGCCTTCTTGGTTCGGTTTCACCCTCACGCTGCGTCCGGAAGCGCCGTTTGATCGTGAAGATCTGATGCGCTATCTGAATGACAAGAAGGTCGGCACGCGTTTGGTGTTTGCCGGTAATCTCTTACGTCAACCGTATATGCTTGGCCGCGATTATCGCGTAGTTGGGACCACTGATCAGTCCGACATCGTGATGAACCGCTCCTTCTGGATCGGCGTCTTTCCCGCATTAACGACGGTCCATTTGGATTACGTCATCGATACGATGCGGGGCTATTTCCGAAACGTCGCCCCTGCGAAGAGCTAGTGCTGTGACTCCGGTGTTTGCTGCCGCTCTCAAAGATCGCGAACTTCGCATCGTGATCACGGGGGCCAACGGTTGGCTCGGCCATACGACCCTGGCGATGCTTGAAGAGGTTTTCGGCGACGGCGTCGGCGCACGTGTATCGCTGTTTGGCAGTCGCGCTCGCGAAATAGAAACTCCAGGCGGGCGCTTGATCGCCTGCAAACCTCTCTCTGAGATGGGGGACTTGCCCGCGGCTCCTACGCTCCTTCTGCATTTTGCCTTCGAAACTAAGGATAGGGTCGCGGGCTATTCGCTCAATGATTTCGTTGCGCGTAACGCTGCCATTGACGATATGGTCTTGGCCTCAGCGGATAGATTCTCGCCTATTGGCGTCTTTGTGCCGTCCTCAGGTGCAGTCTACGGGCCCGACAAGGCGCTTGAACGCAATCTGGAAGCCAATCCTTATGGATATATGAAAGTATGCCAGGAGGAACGCTGGGCGACTTGGGTGTCCCGTAGGACTTGTACGCTAGTGTGTACTCGGGTGTTCAATCTTGCCGGTCCCTATATCAACAAGTTCGACACCTACGCTTTAGCCTCGATCCTGTTGAACCTATTGCGTGATGAGCCGATCATGTTGAGAGCGGACAAACCGATAATCCGGTCTTATGTTTACACGCGTGATTTGATGCGGTTGGTGTTGGCGTTGATGCTCGATCCTGGCGCACGATCTCTGGCACCGTTTGATACCGTGGGGGCAGAGGAGATCGAGATCGGTGATCTCGCCAAACGGGCCGCGGCGGTGATAGGAAGGCCCGATCATCCGGTCGAGCGTCCGCCCATAGTTGCCGGCCCCGTCAATCGTTATGTAGGCGAAGGCTCTGTTTGGGGGGAATTGTTGGTCCATTATGGGATTTCCCCAACGCCTCTAGACGTGCAGATTGTCAATACGGCGGCCTACATGAAGGCGGCTGGCATAACCCGGCCGCCTTCCCACTCCAGTCATACCAATCTGCTTTGATGGTTATGGATGAGCTTGACGCTGCCCCTGGCGATTAATCCGGGTTGAACTGGAGTCTGGTTCTTTGATGGAGGACCAGACTGTGAAGCGTTCGTGATTTACCAAAGATTAGATCATCGGATTTTTGAAGGGTGAGCCGGACAGTGATTGATCCGGTGGATCAATCACCCGGCGAACGAGCTCGGCGCCAAGACGGTGGACCTGTGCCACAAACACGGGATCAGCGAGGCAACCTTCTATGCCTGGAAGAGCAAATTCGGCGGCATGGATGTGTCGGAAGCCACGTGACTGAAGGAGCTGGAGGACGAGAGCCGGCGGCTGAATAGGCTGCTGGAGGAATCCATGCTCGACAACGCGGCCCTGAAGGATCTGCTGTCAAAAAAGGTTACGCCTGCCGCTTGGCCCCAAACAGGGAGGCCCCTACGAGTCAAAACCTATGCAGGCCGGTATCAGAGCTTAATTCCGGCATCCTCCAAAGCCTGCTCGAAAGTTACACCGACATCCGGTGCCATTTCGTGTAGGGCTTTTGAACGCATCATGCCATCGGCCTGCATAAAGGAAGGCACTCCGGGCAGGATCTTTTGATCGTAATGGCTCATCACTTCGCAAACCACAGGGCCTTCCGCGGCTAGCACTTCTGCGATGGTGGTCTTTAGATCTGCGCGCGTGTTGCAGCGGACGAAGGGAATGTCGAAGGCGGTGCAAACTTTTTCAATATCGGCCATGGTCACACCGCTTCCTGGTGTGGCACCGACAAAGTGGCTCTTGAAGAAGGTCTGCTGCGTGCGCCGAATCGAACCGTAACCGCCATTGTTGATGACGAAAATCTTCACCTTGAAGCGATTGTGCGCCAGTGTCTGCAGTTCCTGGACGTTGGTCTGAAACGAGCCGTCGCCCAGAACAACCACCACATTGCTGTCCGGATAAGCTGCCGCGGGGCCGAAGGCGGCTGGGATGGCGTACCCCATTTCGGCTAGTGAGCCGGGATTGATGTAGCGCTGCTTGCCTTTAATACGGAAGGACTGTCCCAGGATCGGGTGCGGCTGTCCCGCATCTGTGAGGATGATCTCGTCACCTTTCAGCGCGTTGCAGAGAACGTCCACGGTCTCGTAGAGATTGGCGGGGCCGTCAGTCGGACCGTAATCATGCGGCTCCTGCAAGGAGCCGTATTGGGCCTTCCATGTCGCGCAAACAGCCGTCCATTTCGGATCAATGTTCGGGATGCTACCCTCCGCACGCTTAGAAAACTCCGGTAGGTAGTCACGGATATCCCACTGATACTGAGTGCTGACGCCGATATTTTGGCGCTCTAGCACCGGTTTATCTATATCGATATGAATTTTGTGCGCATTGGATGCGAAGAGATCACCCTCATAGCCTACGGTTTGGCAGTTGAGGCTGCACCCCATGATCAGCACCAAATCGGCGGACTGCACGGCAAAATTGGCGCCACGCTGACCACGAGGGCCGCAATGACCTACAAATAGTGGATCAGCCGCTTCCATCAGGTCTTTGGCCATCAGGCTGGTTCCCACTGGAATGCCCAGTTTGTGCACAAAAGTGCGAAAGGCATCGACTTGTTCAATGGCGCGGAAGCCGTGCCCGGCCAAAATAAGCGGACGGCGGGCTGCGCGGATACGCGCGAACAAATCGTCGAGTTCAGCGGCGGACGGTTTGGCGTGAAGGTCTTCGCTAGGCACAAATGGTTCGGCCGTGCTCTCATCGAAAGGCGCACCTTGCACGTCCAACGGGACGTCCAGCAGTACCGGACCAGGACGGCCGTGGGTGGCTAAATAGATAGCCTTCTCGATATGATAACGGGCTCTTTCTGGGCTTTCGACGAAAGCAGCGTACTTGGTCACCGATTGCACGATCGGGATGATGTCGACTTCCAGAAATCCACATTGGCGCAGGCCGAACAGCCCGCGTCCGCGAATGGTCTCGATGCGCTTGCACTGGCCCGTGAGGAATATCACCGGCACCGAATCCTGATAAGCGCCAACGAGGCCTGTCAAAAGATTGGTTGCGCCCGGGCCGCTCGTCGCCATCGCGACACCGAGTTTTCCGGTCGAGCGAGCGTAAGCGTCGGCCGCCATTGCCGAGGCTTGTTCGTGATGATTGCAGTAATAGCGCATCCCCGGAATTAGCCCAACGGCGTCGTTCAGGTGCATTGCCATACCGCCGGCTAGCATAAACACACAGTCGCCACCAGCTTCGGCGATTCTCTTGGCTATGTAGTCCGCAACCCGCATTGCCGCTCCCTCTGCACTGCTTTAGTAGACGCTATAAGGCATAATCACCCCGGCGCCAATCGTGGTTTTATGGCTAGGGTGTTCTGCCACGAGTAAAATTCAGCCGTTCACGCTCAACCACCATTGGCTTTTTTCGAACTTGGCCATAAATCGCGAGGATATATTCACCAAGCAATCCTAAGAAAAATAGTTGCACGCCCCCGAAGAAGAAAAGTGCCACGATCAGGGTCATGATACCGGGCTGTGCAATGCGCCCATAAAACAAAAGCCCACTAACGAGATTCATGACGGCATAAACCACGCTTAGGAAGGCGATCAGAAAGCCGCAATATAGTGCCAGCCTGATTGGCGCTACGGTAAACGTCACCAACCCATTAAGGCCCTGATCGAGTAGCATCAAGAGAGAGTTTTTGGAAATTCCACGGTTACGGGCTCGCCAATGGTAAGGAATACCAATCGAACGGCCGCCCACCTCAAATGTCATGATACGTGCGAAGGGATATGCGTCCTCAATTTGTCGCATACCTTCTACGACCCGTCGGTCTACTAGCTGATAGTCGCCGACATCGGGGGGGACATGAATCGTGGAGAAGCTACTAATAAGCCGGTAGTAAGCCTTGCGCGCGGTCTTCATAATGAAGTCTTCGCTACGCGTAGCGCGGATGCCATAGACGATTTCGTTTCCGGCTTCCCAATGATTCACCATCTCTGGAATGAGTTCCGGTGGATCCTGCAAATCAGCAGGCATAAACAGCACAACAGCATTGCCCGTGGCGGCCATAATGCCGTTATAGGTAGAGCGAACTGGTCCGACATTGCGGATGTTGAAAATTACTTTGGCGGCCGGATCTTCGCTAGCGATTTTGCGTAATATTTCCGCTGTGCGATCGGTCGAGGCGTTGTCGCAGAAGACATGCTCGCGCGCGTACCCCGGTAGTTTTTCGTCGAAGAGGGTCTTGATGCTGCGGTGGCACTCTTCGATGTTCTCCTCTTCGTTATAACAGGGAGTTATAATGGATATGGTTTTCATCGATCTGTCCTGAATACCAAAAATTTGTTGAGTGTGAACGAACTAATGATTACGGCTGGAAGAACGAGTGCTTGGCCGAGCGCCTTAGAAACACCTGCGCCGATAAGAAGCGTCAGTAGTGCGAGGTTGATGACCAGCGTAACGCCATAGACTACCACAAATCCGAATATTTTGCTCAGAGCCGAATTACGGAACACTACGGTACCAGTAGTGCAGAAGTTGAAACAGGTTCCCAGCACTGTGGAGATGACCACCGCGATCTGATACGGGCTGCCAATCCAGAGGCATAGCAAATACACGCTGTAGCCAAATGCCGTATTGACCGCGCCAACGATGAGAAACCGAATAAATTGTATAGACCAGAAACGAATTACCTGGTTTCGTGCGTAAGATACATAGCCCTTCATAATCTCCATCGTATGTTATCCGTTAAGCTTGGAGGATGTAGTGGCGCATCGCTGAATTGCGGGGAAAAACCTATATTGTTTTGTTTCCTGCAGCTAATTTTTGTAACCTCAAGAAGCTGTATCGGACGCGGTATTTTTGCTGCGGCTATTTGAATACCTTCCTCGGTTCGACAAGTTGAATCTCTGTTCGAAATCGGGCGACACGGTAAATCCCTTTGTTGGAAGTAGGTCTCATCGGATGTTTGTGGGTCAAGGTGGAACGTGCGTAGTAGTCAAAACCCCAGGCCGCGGCCGGGTGATTTTTCAACTCTATTACTACATTGGTTATGGCGACAAGGCGGCTCAATTGGCGAGCATGAAGAGAGCACCTTGCCCGGGGCCGGCTCATTTGTGAATGAAATCATACAATACGAAGTACTGGAACAATACATGCCGACGCAGGACATAATCCGGAGCGAATGCGGCTTGGAGGTAGGTTTGATAGTCAGGCCGGAAAGCATAAGGCCGGTTCACGATGACCAAAAGTCTAGGAGTGTTGTTCGCGACCCGCTTTAAATATGACGGCTTAGTGCTGGCATTATGCGTTGCGTCGACTAGAGGACCTTTGTAATAGTAGCGCAACGCAAATGGCATGCCAAAGACGATGATCGGCTTTGTTCCAGCATGAGCTGTTGTTTCGATGGCGAGGTATTGGGCCACACCGCGGTAATCGTCACGATAATAGCGCGAGTCGAAGAAGTAATTGAACGTTGCCAACAGGCTTTGGCCGACCAACAGCACAATGATGAGCGGGCCCGCACCAAGCTTTGGTTTTTCGGTCGCGAGCAATAATGCTGGTAGCGATATCATCAGGGCCGGCCAGGCTGCAAAGACGTGGCGGGGTAGGCTGACGAACTTCATGACTGCGCCATATAAGAGGAACGCGATGACAACGCCAATTCCGACAAGGAGGATGGTGCAAGCGCGCCTATCCGACTTTCCTTCCACATCGATCATGCGATCATGATTGCGCCATACAGCCCAGACAGCGAAGCCCAGTGTGGCGACGAGGGTAAAGAGCTGCGGAGCAAAGATGAGCAGCCCATGTAGTCGGTCGATGCCCATCCTCATGGCTTCAGGGGGGGGGCCGAAATGGGGCCCAATGACTACACCTACGATGAGATAGCCTATCAGTAGCAGGTTATTGGTTTCGCTGAGCGGGTAATACATGCCGATCTTCTGATGCGTCAGCAACATGGTGAGCCAGATAGCATAAGTCGACGCTGCTAGGGCAGGCAGCCACCAAAAGCGGATGGTCTCCTTCAATGAACGTGTTGAGATCAGATCCACGAGGCCAAGTAAGACGAGAAAGAAAGCGCTGAAGATGTTAAACCACATCGTTAGTCCGCAAAGCGCAGCAAGGGCCAGCCGCCAATGGCGGTTGCTCCGAGGCGAGCGACATTCGAGATAGGCCAGCAAAACGAGCGCGCAGATGGCATGTAAGGAGGCGTAGGACCGGGCCTCCTGACTGTAGAAGATACCATAATTGCTAAAAGCGGCGAGAAGAGCGGTCCCTAGTGCAGCCATACGGCCCCAGTTGCGCCAAGCTGCCAGCGTGCAGGCCAACATGGCGATTGAACCGAACAGTGCCGATAAAGACCTTATCGCGACTTCGTTTGTACCGAAGATTTGACGCCAGAAATAAAATAACGACTCATATGCTGGCATGAAGCAGTCGGATGCACCATTTGACACAAGATGCGTAATCATGGCTTGGAAGTTGGATTGGCTGGTCAACTCGATAGTGTAGCCTTCGTCTATCCAGATGCTTTGATGGCCGAGCCCGGCGAATCGAATCGCTACGCCAGTGAGCAGCACCACAAGGATAACAGCGTCGAGATTCCAACCAAACCTGCCCGAGAAAGGCGCGTGCGAATGTCGCATCGCTAACTCCATCAAATTTATTTAGGGGCTGACGTAGATAAGGGTTAAAGGTTAGCCCAGATTTTGAGGTGTGCAAGCTGTTGTTTGGGCGATCCGTAGTTGAAGCGGAACTCGCATTCCTT
>Ga0207835_1000087_pt1 | contig 38307 bp, 35 predicted proteins | sample LuqExpMetagenom8_FD_187766 | JGI IMG/M metagenome (GOLD analysis project Ga0207835, IMG submission 187766) | Tropical forest soil microbial communities from Luquillo Experimental Forest, Puerto Rico - Sample 8 (SPAdes) | ecosystem: Environmental > Terrestrial > Soil > Tropical forest ... | reverse complement strand
CGTGCCCCATCCTTCGCGCAGCCTCACCGCGCAAAGGGTGGGAAAGCACTCCCCCACCCCCGCCACGACCAACTGATCTCTGACAACTGACCACTGATCTCTGTCTTTGTAATCAATTTCCCCGCTTCGCGCCACAATGCTCATAAGGGAACATTTCCAACCCGCGCACCAGCAATCGGGCGGGCAGAAAAACATACCCCCCACCCCCCTGGGTGTTTTAACAATTCACGCACCAGAACCAGTGCGAAATAACCCATTTCGTGTCGTACTGTGAGATTCCTCGCCTCGGCGCGCCACCGCTTGCACGCACAATTCCGCGCTCTGAACGCTGTATCGTGGACTCAGAACATGTCTGATTCCTCCGCACCGCTCGCGCCCGCTCTTTATCTCGTCGCCACGCCCATCGGCAACCTGGGTGACATCACACTCCGCGCTCTTGACGTGCTCCGCCAGTGCGACCGCATCGCCTGCGAGGACACGCGCCAGACGCAGAAGCTGCTGAACCACTTCAGCATTGAAAAACCAACCGTGAGCTGCCACAAGCACAACGAGCGCCAGCGCGCCGCTGAATTCATCGCCGACATTCAAGCAGGCAAAGCCGTCGCCGTCGTCTCAGACGCGGGCCTGCCCGGCATCAGTGATCCGGGCACCGTGCTGGCCGAAGAAGCCATCCGCGCAGGCGTCGCCGTCGTGCCGATTCCCGGCGCGAATGCCGCGCTCACAGCGCTCATCGCCAGCGGGCTGGACACGCGCAGCTTCACTTTCCTCGGTTTTCTGCCGGAGCGCGCCGGCGAGCGCCGCTCACGCCTTGAGGAGCTGGCCGCCGAGCCGCGCAAACAGGCAGAAACGCTGGTCTTTTACGAGGCTCCGCATCGCATCCTCGAAACGCTGTCTGATCTTGAGTCCGTCTGGGGACCACAGCTCCGCGCCGTGGCCGCGCGCGAACTGACCAAGCTGCACGAGGAGTTTCTGCGCGGAACCGTCGCTGAAATCCGCGCCGACCTGATCGCCCGCGACCGCGTGCGCGGCGAGTTCGTGCTGCTCGTCGAAGCGCCGCCAGCAGCGCAAGCCGCAGCCGCAACACACGCCACACTCTCCGAGCGCATTGCGCAGCTCGTCTCCACAGAGGGCCTAGACGAGAAAGACGCGCTCAAGCGCCTGGCCCGAGAACTCGGCCAGTCAAAAAGTGACTTGTACCGCGAACTCCAGCGCGAACGCGCCAAGCGCAAATAGATTTCACGAATATTAGGACATGCTTTGCGAGACGCTATCTGCTTGCTCTCTGCGCATTGCAAGCGATTTCGCCGTTGTCGCGATTACAAGGCACGCTGATGGAACAATGCCCCAAAAACCGGTGGAGGAAAATACCCAGATCCATCCAGATGATAGAAGCTGTGCACAGGTCCAGACGAAAGCCACTACCGCGGCTGCAACGCTGATAAATCTATATCTTGTAAAGCTCAAGATCGCCGCTGCGATCATCACGAGGATCGGCGCAAACGCAAAATTCCATTCCCGGCTCCATGGTGTGGCGGCGAAAGGCAAGAAAACAGCTACGACAGCAAAACGCGCAAATGCAACGAGAACGATAATCCAACTCGCGAGATATCTAATCTTCTCTTGCATTCTCATGTCTCTTTTTATGGACGTATGTCTTTCGCCGCAATCATCGCCACCGCTTCGTCCGCGTCGCGCGCGACCTCGAGCAGCGTGCGGTTCTGCGGCTTGAGGAATCCTGCGGCAACGGCGGTGTCGAGGAAGCCGAGCAAGCCGTCCCAATAGTTGCTGGTGTTGATCAGCACCAGCGGTTTGGAGTGCATGCGCAGTTGCCGCCACGTCACAATCTCCATCAGCTCGTCCAGCGTGCCGTAACCGCCGGGCAGCACCAGAAACGCGTCGGCCAGCTTCGCCATCCGCGCCTTGCGCGCGTGCATGGTCGGCACCATCTCAAGCCGCGTGAGGCCGTGGTGCGCAATCTCAGAGCCAGACAGAATCTCCGGCAGCACGCCGATTGCCTCCGCACCGCCAGCCAGCGCCGCATCTGCCACCGCGCCCATCAGTCCCACGCTCGCGCCACCATAGACGAGTCCCCAGCCAGCGCGCGCCAGCGCTGCACCCAGCACTTTTGCCTCAGCCAGAAAAGCCGCATCCGTTCCTGCCGCAGAGCCGCAATAAACAGCGGCGCGACGCATCTGTGTTCCGTTGTCACTCATCGCTTCCCAGCATAGCGCGCGCTGTGCAGCGGCGTGATTACAGCCGCGCCAATGGAGCGCCATCTCTCTTGCATTAGCGGTGCTTCTGCAAACGCTGAAAAACGAAGACGAGCGGGACGCACACCAGCGCGAGTCCGCCGAGCAGGTGGAAGTTATCGACATAAGCCAGCAGCGAGGCCTGCTGTTGCACCATGCGATAGACCTCGGCCAGCGCATGCGCTGCACTGTCAGCCGCGTCTGTGCCGGTGACGACCAGATGCGCGGCAAGCCCATGCGTTGCGGCTGCGACCTGCGCGTCGCTCGGCGTTACGTTGGCGGCAAGGTAGGTCTGGTGTACCTGTGCACGCCGCGCCAGCAGCGTTGTGGCCATGGCGATTCCGACGCTGCCGCCGATGTTGCGCATCAGGTTGTAAATGCCCGCAGCATTGCCAATCTCCTGCCGCCGCAAGCGGCCCATGGTGAGCGTGGTGAGCGGCACAAACACGAATCCGCCCGCGAAGCCGTTGAGGATGTTTGGCAACACCACAGACGTCATGGCGATGCCGAGATTCAGGCGGCTCAGCATGAGCGTGGAGATGCCGAACAGGCCAAAGCCGAAGGCCAGCAGCAGGCGCGCGTCCACGTACTCAGCCAGAATGCCGGTGGCAACCATGGCCGCCATGGAACCGAAGCCGCGCGGGCTGACGGCAAGGCCGCTGTCCAGTGCGGGATAACCAAGCAGCGTCTGGAGAAAGAGCGGCAGCAGAGCTGTGGCTGCGTAGAGCACAAAGCCGAAGACGCAGGTCAGCACTGTGCCATTGGCGAAGTTGCGGTCGCGGAGGATGCGGAGTTGGACGATCGGCTCAGGCGTGCGCAGTTCGCGCATCACGAAGCCCACGAACGCTGCCACGGAGATGGCGGCCGTCCAACTGATCCACGCTGCTCCGAACCAGTCCGACTCCTGCCCTTTGTCGAGCACCAGTTGCAGCGAGCCAAGCCAGACGGCCATCAGCCCGAAGCCGATGGCGTCAATGGCGCCGGCGGCCTTGGCGCGGAGGTAGGGCGGGTCCTCAATCAGCGCGCCTGCAAGCAGAAACGCCAGCACGCCGACGGGCACGTTGATGTAGAAGATCCAACGCCAGGAGTAGCTGTCCGTGATCCAGCCGCCGAGCGTGGGACCGATGACGGGCGCAACGACGATGCCGGTGCCATAGAGCGCCATGGCCTTGCCGTGCTGCTCCGGCGGGAAGCTCTCAAGCAGGATGGACTGCGCAAGCGGCTGCATGCCGCCGCCGCCCACGCCCTGCAGGATGCGCGCCACGATGAGCATGGGCATGGTCAGAGCCATGCCGCAGAGGACCGAGGCGGCGGTGAACAGCACAATGGAGCCGAGCAACAGGCGCTTGCGGCCGATACGCCGCGTGATCCAACTGGTGGCGGGCAGCATGATGGCGTTCGAAACCAGGTAGCTGGTAAGCACCCAGGTGGATTCGTCTGTGGAAGCCGACAGGTTGCCCGCAATGTGGGGGAGGGCGACGTTGGCCACGGAGGAGTCCAGCACCACCATGAAGGTGGCGGTCATGACGGCGCAGGCGATGGCCCAGGGATTGGCTTTGGGCTTCCAGGGCGCGTCTGCGGCCGGGTTGTGAGAGGCGTGGCTCACGGGCTTCGCCAGCCGGTGTTCAAAGCGGATACGAATCTATGACCGGTCAGTCATTTTATTGTACACTTGAGTCAGAAAGCTTTCCAAAGCCATGCCACGCACCAAGCAGCAGGTTGTCTCCGAGTTCCGCCGCGCCGAGATTCTCGACGCTGCGCGCAAGGTTTTCGCACGCAAGGGGTTTGAGGGCGGCAGTGTCGACGAGATTGCCGCGGCCGCTGGACTTGCCAAGGGAACGATCTACCTCTACTTCAAATCGAAAGAAGAGGTCTACCGCGCGCTGCTGGCGCAGGGTATGGAGGCGGTCAAGGCGGGAACGCTCGCGCGCATTGACGAAGCGCCCACGGTGCACAAGAAGATCGAGGCGTTCATCCTGGTGCGGCTGGAGAATGCGGAGCGCAATCGCGAGATCTTTCAGGTCACGGACACGCAGTCCGGCAGCGGGCTTGCGATTACGCGCAGCCAGTACCGGAACTGGCTGCAGGAGCCGGTGGAGGCGCTGGCGCGGGCGATTCGCAAGGCGCAGAAGCGGGGTGAGGCACGGCCTGTTTCCGCAGAGCGAATTGCGTGGGCAGCGGCTGATCTGGCACGCGGCGCTATTGTGCGGCGGCTTGTGGGCCAGCCCGATGACGGACTCCAGGAGGAAGCCGCGTTTCTGGCGGAGATTCTCTGGGCGTCACTCAAGCCCTGACGATTACCGGACGATCCACTGCAGGATGGCGCCCAGCACGGACGTGAAGACGCCCGCAGCGGCCATGGCCCAGGATGACACGGTGGCCTGCATCTCAGAGCGCCGGATGAGGCTTGCCGTACCGATGCCGTGCGAGGCGCTGCCGATGGCGGCACCGACGGCGCGATCCTCTCGTACGCCAACGAGACGCAGCAACGGAACGCCGAAGCTGGCGCCGAGGATACCGGCGAGCATCACGAGCGCGATGGTGATCTCTGGGATGCCGCCCAGCGAGCGCGCCACCTCAACTGCGATGGGCGTGGTGACGGACTTGGGCACGGTGGACATGGCGACGGCGCGCGGCGCGCCGAGCAGCCAGGCCACGCCGCCCGCGCTTGCCATGCCGACGACTGACCCGGCGAAGACAATAAGCGCGAGACGGACCAGAGAGCTGCGCAGGGCGCGGCCATGGCGGAACATGGGCACGGCCAGGGCGACCGTGGCGGGCCCGAGCCACCAGCTCAGCATCGCGCCGCCGCGGTTGTAGTCCGTGAAAGGCACATGCGCGACAACCAGTAGTGCCATGAGCGGCAGACACGCGACGACGAGCGGGGGAATCCAGCGCCAGCGACGATGCAAAGCGAGTGCAGCCGCATACGCTGCGACGGTGAGGGCGATGGCCGTGGCCGGAGTGCGCAGAAGGAATGCGAGTGCGGTCACTGGCGATTCTCCGCTGCTTCAGACTCGAGCGGCAGGCCGGGCAGCACAGGCTCTGCTGGCAGCAGCCAGCGGCCCAGCAGGCCGGTGGTGAGCAGGACGGCGACGAAGCTGACCACGAGGCTCACGCCGAGCGCGAGCGCCTGCCGCTGCGCCACGCGCCAGGCGTCAATGAGGCCAACGGTAAGGGGAACGAAGAGCAGCACCATGTGGCGGAGCAGGAATGAAGCAGCACGCTCCACCCATGCAAGTTGGACAAGGCCCAGCGAGAGTGCGACGAAGAGAAGCAGCAGGCCGAGCACTCCGGCGGGAAGCGGCACACCGATCCGGTGAAGGCCCACACCGGCAAAGTTGAAGGCCAGCAGCAGCGCGACCCCGCGCAAAAAATCGAGCATGATTCCATTCTCCGCCTGTGGTCTGCAAGGGTACAGCAGCACGGCGCTGCCGCGACGGGTAAACTGAAAGAGGAACCTTCCCTCCCGGACCCACGCCGTGCAATCGCTCATCGCAAAATTGAATCCCGAACAGCGGGCCGCTGTTGAAACAACCGAAGGCCCTCTGCTGATCCTGGCAGGCGCCGGATCCGGCAAGACCCGCGTCATCACAAACCGCATTGCCTGGCTGATCCAGGAGAAGGGCGTGGCGCCGGACGCGATTCTGGCCATGACCTTCACCAACAAGGCCGCGGCAGAGATGGGCGAGCGCGTCGAAAAGCTGATCGGCCACGGAGCCGTAGCCAAGCCGCTGATTGCCACCTTTCACTCGCTGTGCGTGCGCATGCTGCGGCGCGACATTGAAGCGTTGAAGGTGGGCGGACAGGGACTGACGCGCGACTTTGCGATCTATGACGAGAATGACCAGCAGAACATCGTGAAGCAAGTGATGCGGCGGATGGGGCTGGACACCAAGCAACTGACGCCGCGCGTGGTACTGAGCCGCATTTCCTGGGCGAAGAACCACATGGTGGACCCGCAGGAGTACTACCTGGGCTCGAAGGACCCGAACAGCGAGCGGATTGCGCACATCTACAAGGGCTACCGGGACGAGCTGAAGAAGAACAACGCGATGGACTTTGACGACCTGCTGCTGGAAGCGGTGCGGCTGATGAAGTCCTCTGGCGAGGTTCGTGAGCGCTACCAGCGTCGCTATCGCTACCTTCTCGTCGACGAGTACCAGGATACGAACCGGCCGCAGTATGAGCTGATGAAGCTGCTGGCGGGCGAGGCAAAGAACGTGTGCGCGGTGGGCGACGAGGATCAGAGCATCTACTCCTGGCGCGGCGCGGACATCCGCAACATTCTGGAGTTTGAGAAGGACTTCCCGAACGCCCGGATCATTCGGCTGGAGCAGAACTACCGCTCGACGCAGATCATTCTGGAAGCTGCGGGCACGGTGGTGGCAAACAACCTGCAACGCAAGGGCAAGAAGCTCTGGACAGACCGCCAGGGCGGCTCGCTGATTGGCTACTACGAGGCGCCGGACGGCGAGAATGAGGCGCTGTTCATTGCCGATCGCATCCAGAAGTATCTGCGCGAGACCACGAACGAAGAGAACGACGGACACTGTGCGGTGCTGTACCGGACAAACTCGCAGTCGCGGCTGGTGGAAGAGGCGCTACGCCGCTTCCACATCAAGTACACGATGGTGGGCGGATTCAGCTTCTACGAGCGCGCGGAGATCAGAGACCTGCTGTGCTATCTGCGGCTGGTGCGGAACCCGCATGACTCGATGGCGCTGCAGAGGGTGATCAATACGCCGACGCGCGGGATTGGCGCGACGACGCTGGCCACACTGGAGCGGCTGGCGCTGGAGACGGGCACGTCAACGTGGGAGGCGATTGCTGCGGCGCTGAAGAACAAGCTGGTGCCGACGCGCGCGCTCATGGCGCTGCAGTCATTCCGCGAACTGATGATTGACGCGCAGGCGATGATGGATCCGGATTTTGCCGGGAAGCTTGCGGCGGACGTTGCGGCTCCTGCAGAAAATGCGGCAGAGGACGCGGGCGATACGGACTTCAGCTTTGGCGTGGCGGAAGAGCCTGCGGCAGAGGCAGCGGACGCAGATTTTTCATTCGGCGCGAACGAGAGCCAGATGACGCTGCTGGACGCGAGTCTGTTTTCGCCGTTTGCAGCAGCTCCGAAGGCGCCGTTTCTGAAACCGGCTAAAAAGGCCAAGGCTGCAGAGCCGGTGGCGCCGGCGGCGAAGGAAAATCCACTTGCGGGCGAGGCGGCTGCGGAGGGCTTCCGGAAGCCGGGCGATGCCGCAACGCTGCCGGAGTTGATCCGCTTTCTGATTGACCGCACGGGGTACATCAAGGCGCTGGAGACTGAGGGCACGCCGGAGGCCTTCAGCCGCATTGAAAACCTGAAGGAACTGGCCAACGCGGCGCGTGACGCCGAAGAGCGCGGCGAGACGCTGGCCGAGTTTCTGGACCACGCGGCGCTGGCCTCAGACACGGACCAGTTTGACCCCGAGGCGCGCGTGACGCTGATGACGCTGCACGCGGCTAAGGGGCTGGAGTTTCCGCTGGTGTTTCTGGCCGGGCTTGAGGAGGGGCTGTTCCCGCACTCGCGCACGCTGATGAACCCGGAGGAGTTGGAAGAAGAGCGGCGGCTCTGCTACGTGGGCATGACGCGCGCGATGAATACGCTGATTTTGACGCGGGCACACTACCGGCGTCGCTACGGCAATGACGCGCCGGAGGCCTCGGTGCCGTCACGATTCCTGGAGGAGGTGCCGCAGCAGCTGGTTGAGAACCTGAGCGGTACGGCTTCTCCGGCGTGGTCCACGCCCGGCTACGGCGGGCGCGGCGGGTATGGACCGCGCTACGGCAACCGTGGACAGGCAGACGGCGATGCTTACGCGAGCCGGCACTTCAACTACGAGGACGAAAGCCAGGAACGTCCGGCGTTTGGAGCCAGTTCGCACGGGCAAAGCTCTCATCCGAAGAGCAAAAACGCGCAAGCTCCGAACTCGATCGACAACATTGCCCGGTTTTTCGGCGGCAAGGGGGGCTTGAGCAAGTTCGGCGGCAAGTCCGGCTCGTTTGCACGGCCGGCGGCCGAAGATGCGGCGCCCTCAGGCTCGGCAGGGCTGGGCAAGGGAGCACGCGTGCGCCACGCGAAGTACGGCGAAGGCACGGTGCTCTACCGCGAAGGCGAGGGCGAAGATGCCAAGCTCACAGTCATGTTCCAGCGGCACGGCATGAAGAAGCTGATGGAAAAGTTCGCCAACCTGGAAAAACTTTAGACCTGCGGATCCGCTGGTGGAGCAACCACGGGCGGCGGTGGCGGAACGACGGGATGATGCGGCAGAGGTGCTGAGCCGTCAGGGCGCGGCATCTTGTCTGGGCAGCGAGCCTCAAGCTCGGCAAGCAGACGGGCTCGGTCAGGAAGCTGGCGCGCGTGCTGGATTTTGACGCCCGTGCGGCTTGCGATGGTGACGCGCCCTTGCTTGCGGTCCACGGTGACTGAGCGCAGGTCATCCCAGTGAATTGACTTGCGCTTTCCCAGCCAGAAGCGCTGCTCGATTTCGACTTCGGTCAGAGTGATTGAGCCCGGCAGGATGCACGCCATCAGTAGCGCAAACAGGACGAAAGCCAATGAGAAAACCAGGCCATGGCCGCTGATCAGGGCTGAAACCGTCCCGACTACCCCCAGCACACCGAAGATGCCGATGAAGATCAACATTGCGGTGAGCACGTTCTTTTCCGGGGCAAACTCGAGTCCGCCGCCGGGGAGAGGCTTGGCCTGCTGGTTTTCGTCGGCCTCTTTCAGAATGATTCGCGCCAGCAAGGCGAGCACACCGACACCGACAAAATACGGCACAATCACCCAGATGAAAGTCATGCCGCCATCTTACCCCGGAGGCGGATAAGGGCAGAGTGCCACTTCTGTAGCATGCGGTTACGGCAGTGCGTAGCCGGGGCGTGGCTTTCGCCCCTGAGCTATTCTTGTTACCATAAAGATCGCATCCCCGCGTACGGGGCCCATTCCGCAGCGCATTGGCGCGAAAGAGGATTTTCCAGTGGCAGATACCAAGAAGATCGAAGACAAGATCGAACGGAAGAAAGTCAAGCGCACCGCCCGCAAGAAGGCTGCGCCCAAGGCCAAGCGCACCACGCCCCGCGGCTCAAACAAGAAGAAGGTCAAGAAGTTGGCTCGCGGCCAGTCGAAGCGCTAGGCGCTCGTTTTGCCGTCCGGGGAGCCGCATTCTGCGAGCTCCCCGGAGTCGTCTTCCGTCCGCACGCGCATTCCCTTCCCTCACCGTCCGCGATTCTTCGCGGTCGATGCGCGTCTCGTTCCCCGGCGTCGTCGCCGTTTTGCATCATGTAAACTTCCCCGTAAGGCTTCCTGATTTTTACCGCGGGAATCGCTCGTTCGTCGCGAAGACCCGCCACGACCTACGAGGAGAACTGCGCTGCTGAGCCAACTGCTTGCCTGTAAATCCATCGATAAGCTGATCCGCGAATCAGAGGAACCTGAACACGCGCTGAAAAAGACGCTCGGTCCCTGGTCGCTTACCGCGCTCGGCATCGGCGCCGTCATCGGCTCCGGCATCTTCACTGTCATCGGCACGGCTATGGCTGGCCAGCAGTTCGATACTCCATCGATCAGCAACACGCCGCTGGTTCACTACATCCTGCACCACACGGCGATGGCCGGGCGGCCGGGCGCCGGGCCTGCGCTGGCGCTCTCACTGGTGCTGGTGGCGGTTGTCTGCGTCTTTACAGGACTCTGTTACGCCGAACTGGCGTCCATGATCCCTATTGCCGGCTCAGCCTACACCTACACATACGCGACGCTCGGCGAGCTGGTGGCCTGGATCATCGGCTGGGACCTGATCCTGGAGTATGCCTTCTCCAACATGAGCGTCTCGGTGGGCTTTGCGGCGCACATCGTCGATCTACTGGACTGGTTCGGAGTACATCCACCGCTGCAATGGATTTCACCAGCCTACCTGCCGACAGGCCTGCAGGACATGGCCGGCCACGACCTCTACAGCGCGGGTTGGCATTTCGGCTTCAATATTCCGGCCTTTCTCGTGGTGATGGTTCTCACCGTAATCCTGATCCGCGGCATCCGTGAGTCGGCACGCACGAACAACATTCTGGTGCTGGTGAAGACGGCGGCGATCCTGGTCTTTATCTTTGCTGCGGCCAGCTTCATCAAGCCGCACTACTGGCACCCGTTCATGCCCAACGGCTGGACCGGCATCCTGACCGGCGGCTCGATCATCTTCTTTACTTACATTGGCTTCGACTCGGTTTCAACCGCAGCCGAAGAGTGCCGGAACCCGCAGCGCGACCTGCCATTCGGCATTCTGGCAACGCTGGTGGCCTGCACGGTGCTCTATGGCGGCGTGGCCATTGTGCTCAGCGGCATCGTTCCGTGGCAGTCGATCATGGGCGACGCGGCTCCGGTGGTTAACGCGCTGAACAAGCTCTCACACCAGCCGGGAGGCTCAGGGCTGCACTGGGTGCGCCTGTTTGTGCTGATCGGGGCGATGATGGGGATGGTTTCGTCGATCCTCGTCTTCCAGCTGGGCCAGGCACGCGTGTGGTTTGCCATGTCGCGCGACCGTCTGCTGCCGGACGTGTTCAGCCGTATCCACCCGCGCTACCGGACACCAGCTTTTGCGACCTGGGTAGCTGGCTTTGTGGTCGGCGTACCGGCGGGCTTGCTGGACATTGGCACGGTATCGAACCTGTCGAACATCGGCACGCTGTTCGCCTTTGTGCTGGTGTCAGTGGCGGTTCTGATCCTGCGCTACCGCGAGCCGGAGCGCCACCGCGCCTTCCGTGCACCGCTGGGGCCGCTGTTTCCGCTGCTGTCGATTGTCTTCTGCGTGATTCTGATGATGGGCCTGGAAGTACTGACGTGGGAGGCATTCTTCCTGTGGCTGATCGCGGGCCTGTGCATCTACTTCCTCTACAGCCGGCATCGCTCAGAGTTTGCCGGAATGCGGTAAAGAATCCCGTGCACTGCCTCCGCCGGCCTGCTGTCGGCGGAGGTTCTTATTCGAAACCGCCTGCCTGCCTGCTCTGCATCTCCTCTTTCTTAAAGGCTTGGCGAAGCCTCCAAGTGACGGCCGCCTCTGCCATCAAAAAGAGCTGCGCTGGCCCTATCCGCGCGTCTCAAATCGTGGCACAATGCTGGCGGAGGGTGACGCCATGCAGAGCTTCCTGAAATTGAATTTGCAGGTTCCGGACAAAAAGCCCGAGGACACCAATGCCCCCAAGGCTGAGGGGGAGCAGGTCCAGACTCAGGGTGAGGCCAAGAAACTGAACCGCATGGCCAACCGCATCGCGCATAGAGCCGCGACAGTGTATGGCCGTAGCGGGTCTGGCTTGTTCTCAAAATAGCCAGGGACTCGCGATCTGGCCGGGTCCGGTTAGAGGTTTGAACGAGGGTGGGGAGATTGTTTTCTGCGTTTCTTCTCTCCACCCTTGTTCTGTCTTCAACCGCGCCATCGCACACGCCTTTTGAAGACGTGCGGAGAGAGGCGCGCTGAATATCTGACCGATAGGGCACCCACACCCTCTCGCCCAGAAGAGGGCTGACAGGGTTTGCTCCCGCGTTACACAACGCCGAAACCGCGCGTGCCCGCTACACTCAGAGTGTGACTGCAATTGACGATTTCATCTGTCGCCTGCCGAAGGCTGAACTGCACCTGCACCTGGAAGGCTCGGTGCTTCCTGCCACGCTGGTGGAACTGAGCGAGCGCCACGACGAAACGCCGCTGACGCAGGCCGAGGCCGAGGCTCTCTACCACTTCACGGATTTCAGTGGCTTTCTCGACGCCTTCAAAGCGGTCTCAAACCGCTTGATCACGCCCGAAGACTATGAACTGATCGCCTGGAGAATGCTGGAGTCACTGGCAGCGCAGGGCGTGGTGCATGCCGAGGTTTACATTTCGGTGGGCGTCATCTACCGCTTCCGCGATCACGATCCAAAGAGCTTTGAGCCGATCTTCGCGGGGCTGGAGCGGGCACGCCTGCGGGGCCAGAGCGAGCTGGGTGTCTCACTGTACTGGATCTTTGACGCGGTGCGGCACTTCACCGTGCCAGAGGCTGAGGTGGTCTTTCGCAAGGCTGCGGAGTTGCGGCCTGCACACCCTTCAATCATCGGCATCGGGCTCGGAGGGGACGAGCGCCGGACGGGGTCGGAGCCGTTCCGGGCGATCTACGCTGAGTCACGCGCGGCCGGGCTGAGGCTGACGAACCATGCTGGCGAGACGACTGGACCGGAGGCAATCCGCGAGGCGATCGGGATCGGCTCAGAGCGGCTGGGGCATGTGCTTTCAGCTGTTCAGGACGCGGAACTGATGGAGGAATTGAAGGCGGCGGGCATTCCGCTGGAGCTGAACCCGACCTCCAATGTGCGTACGGGCGTGTGCGCGTCATTTGCCGAGCACCCGTTGCGGCAGTACTTCGACGCTGGGCTGCTCATCTGTCTGAACTCGGACGATCCGGCATTCTTTGGGTCGAATGTGGCCAACGAATTCCTGCTGGCACACACGGAGCAGGGGTTCACCACGGATGAGCTGCGGAAGTTGGCCGCCAACTCCATTGTTTCGAGCTTCTTGCCTGAGGAGAAAAAGCAGGAGTGGCTTGACCGGATTGCAGCGGTGAACTGAGGCGAAGCCGGTCAGCGGCGGATCGGAACCGTTCGCGCGCGCAGCGTTACCGTCCGATCAAACTTTCTGAGGTTAAAACATTGATGTCCGCTACAATGCAGGAAACCAACGCTGATCCAACCCTGCGTTGAAAGGACCTGCGAGAAGTATGGCGTCTGTTTTGACTGCACCTCTTCCGGAAACCAACACTGACGGCACCGCCCCAGCACACGCGGCATCCGCCCGCGACGAGATTCATCTGGGCAAGTCTGCCACACGCGGCGAGGGGCTGAACTGGCTCACGCTGACGACGGTGGTGCTGTTCCACGTGGGAGCGCTGGCGGCGTTTTTTTTCTTCACCTGGCAACGGCTGGCGGTGATGGCTGCGCTCTACGTGCTGGCGATCAACGTGGGCATTGGCATGTGCTACCACCGGCTGCTGACGCATCGCGGCTACCAGACGCCGAAGTGGGTGGAGTATCTGATGACGATCTGCGCCACGCTCTCGCTTGAGGGCGGGCCGATCTTCTGGGTCTCAACGCACCGGGTTCATCACCAGCTGAGTGACCACAAGGGCGACCCGCACACGCCGCGCGAAGGTGGCTGGTGGGCGCATGTGGGCTGGATCATGTTTGGGCAGGCGCTGCACGCGCAAACCAAGGTGCTGGCGCGGTACGTGCCAGACTTGAGCCGAGACCGCTTCCACGTGTGGCTGAGCAAGTACCACTGGCTTCCGCTGGTGGTGAGTGGATTGGCACTGCTGGGTGGCGGATGGCTGTGGGGCGGCTGGCGCGAGGGAGTTGGCATGTTGCTGTGGGGGCTGGTGCTCCGCGTGACTCTGGGACTGCACGCGACGTGGCTGGTGAACTCGGCGACACACCTGTGGGGATCACGACGGTTTGAGACGCGCGACGACTCACGCAATAACTGGTGGGTGGCTCTACTCACGGGCGGCGAGGGCTGGCACAACAACCATCACGCGCACCCGGTGAGCGCACGGCATGGACTGAAGTGGTATGAGCTGGACCCGAATTTCTGGGGCATCTGGCTGCTTTCAAAGGTGGGTCTGGCGAAGAAGATTCGCGTGGCGCAGTACGACCCAAAGAACCCGAAGCCTGCGGGCGCATAACGACGGGACAAAGCGCAAAGTAAAACGGCCATTCCTGAGCGGGATGGCCGTTTTACTTTGCGCTGGATCGCTGTCAGCCGTGCAGCCGTGCGCGCAGCCAGAGCGCTGCGAACAGGGGCGCGGTGACGACGAATGCCAGCGCCGCTACGGGCAGGCCGACGTAGAGATAGCTGGCGGCATAATTCACGGCGTGGTGGCCGGTGAGGTTCCAAGCAAGAAGCGCGAAGATGGCGGCAGCGGTGGCGCCGAAGAAGGCAATGAGCGTGGAGGCGAGCGTGAGCAGCAGGCTCTGGATCAGGCTGAAACCTTCAACCGGAAAGCCCAGCACGCGGCGCCCGGAGCGCTGTGCGGTTTTGCCAGCCATTCGTGCCTCCTTTTTCCGTGCGCCGCGCCTGCCCGGCGGCCCGGAAAACTGCTCTAGAATACAAAGGCATGGCCAGTAACGTACAACTCGAACTTTGGCACGCCGAAAAGGTCGCAACGCAGACGACCGTGGGCACAGCACCGAACGGTATCCACTACGCGACGTGGGGCGAAACGCGCATCCCCGAGGCAGAGCTGGAACGGATGGTGGGTGCTGTTCCGGCTGCGCTGGCGCCGGCTCTCACGGGCCGCGCGTACTACTTTGTGCCTCTGGCCATTGGCGACACGGGCGAGACGATGGTGGCACCCGGCTACACAGTGGAGCTGGGCGACCGCGCCACCTGCCATCGCAATGTGAGCTTTGGCTCGACCGATGCGGTATTTCTTTCGACACGGCTGGTTGAGGACCGCTTCGGGCTGGCCTTTGAGTTCTTCATCAACGTAGCGCACAACTTTGCCGCTGCCGCAGGCGTGCCGGAGAGCTTTTCATCGCTGATCTGGTCGCAGGCCGAAGCGCAGGTGCGGGGCGAGACCAGCCAGGATGCGTGGGAGACGCGCCGCCGCGCTCAGGAACCTCGACCGGGCCTGAAAGCGATCGACGAGCGCGCACGCAACGCCTACTACGAGGCCGCATTTGCGGACGCGCTGGCGATCTACATCCTCTCGCTGGCCGTGGACTTCGATTACCACGACCTGCGCGAGCGCGACTATCCGCTGCTGGCCGCCCCGGCGCTGGCCGAGCGGCTGCGGCATGTGGCGGCGTTGTTCCCGCCCAGCCCCGGCTACGAGTTCCAGATCCTGTATCGCCGCAAGGGCTGAGCGGGCGCAACTCTCCAGATTCCGCTTTACCAGAGCTTCCGCGGGTAATAGCCTGCCGCAATCAGCTTCCGGATGCTTTCAGCAGCCTGACTCTGGTCGTGCCCGTGGGTCACTCCAAACCAGGTGTCGGCGCTGTGAAGAACCTTGACTCGTGCGGCCCCAGCCTCCACGAGTTCGCCAATCGCCTCCGGCAAGGCGAACTCGGCCATGAGGTTGGTGCCTGCTCGGCGCAGGAACGCAGCAAAACGCGCCTCCAGCTGCGGGAAGATCTGCGGCGTGAAACCCCACATGTTCATGGAGACCGTTTCGTTCCCAGAGAAGCTGCGCACGTGTCCTTCGGCATCGATCTGCCGTGCGCGGCCCCCCTCGCGCTCAATGTTCTTGAGCTCTGTGAGCGCGGTGAGATAACCGTCCGCGCCAACATCGCAGATGGCGCGCGCCACGGGGCCGAGTTCCGGCAGCGTGTTGCGGAGGACGAAGCCCATGGTGGCATATTCGTGGGCACCCGAGCTGAGATGGTGCACCATGGCACGGTAGGCGTCGGCCCCGTAAAAGTCGTCCCCATTGATGACTGCGAAGGGGTCATGCAGGGTCTGAGCAGCGACCAGAACGGCCTGGGTGGTGCCCCACGGCTGCGTACGTCCTGCCGGCGCGTGGAATGCAGGAGGTAGCTTCACCACCTCCTGATAGACATATTCGGGGGCGAGATGGCGGCCGTAGCGTGCAGCGATTGCGCCCCGAAACGTGAGCTCGATCTGCTGACGGATCACGAACAGGATGCGGCCAAAACCGGCACGCCGCGCGTCGTAGATCGAGTAATCCATGATGGTTTCGCCGTTGGGGCCTACCGGATCGTTGAGTTTGTTCCCCCGATAACGGCTGCCCAGCCCGGCAGCCAGAATCAGCAGAGAAGGAGCGGCCATACGCACCTTCCTTTCCTCGGTCCGCAGAACGCTTGTGTGGGGTGTGGGGCGTGGATTGCGGGGGATGCGTGAAGGGATACCAGCCAACGCTGACCGGCTGCGTGCAGACAGGAAGGAAGTCGGGGATCGGGCGGGATGAAGCCCGGGACACCAGCGGAATGTCGTACCAGCGCAGCGGTTTCCATGGCCAGAAACCCCTCATCCCGGGAAGCACCGCGACGTGCGGAACCATGGGCGCGCTTCCCGCTTCCGTGCCTGCAACGCCGGAAGTGTACCACCAAGCGCAATTAAAGGGGCAAGAATCCGACACTTGCTGCACATGGGAAGGCTGCTGAAGCCGAGGCCTTAGCCCAGGCTCCCGCTCGGAGCTGATTGGCAGGCCAGATCGACGGTTGATCAGGCGGATTCCGTGGTGTTGGTTCCCCCTTCATTCTTTATTGACTGTCGATTAGCGTGGAAGAAGATGGCTGGTTCGTTGTCGTCCATACCCCCAGCGCATCTCTGCCTGCGGCGCACTCCAGCGCCGGTTGCTCGGTTGGCGGAGATGCCCTAACGACGAGGAGAGCCTGATGGCAGAGAAGGTCAAGAAAGCCGCCGCGCCACGCAAACCGCGTGTTGCGAAGCCCAAAGCTGAAGCCGCCACGAACGCAACACCGAAGGCGGCGGCAAAGAAGACAGCCGCTCCGAAAGTCGCAACCAAGGCAAAGGTCACGCCGATTAAAAAGGCGAAAAACTCAAACACGCGCGTCACACACGAGGCGATCGCGGTTCTGGCGCATCACCTGTGGATTGAACGCGGTGGACAGCACGGCCACGACGCTGATGACTGGCTGCGGGCTGAGCAGACCCTGCTGGGCAAAGCCAGCTAAAGGTCTGCTCGCACGTCTTATCTTCTGTCTTTTTACTTATCCGCGTAGGCGATGCGGCCTTCGCTGATGGTCCAGCGCACTTTGCCCTGCATTGTCCAGCCATCGAAGGGCGTGTTGTGCGCCTTGGAGTGCGTCTGGTGGGCGTTGTAGACCCACTCGGCCTTGGGGTCAAAGATGACCACGTCAGCAAAGCAGCCAGCAGCCAGCGAGCCGCGGCCCTTGAGGCCGAGGAGCGCGGCGGGCTGCGCGCTGAGCAGGCTCAGCACACGGCCCAGCGGCAGTTTCCACTCGCGGTGCAGCCAGCGCAGGCAGAGGCCGAGCGCGGTTTCAAGGCCGGTAATGCCGTTCGGCGCGTTCTCAAACTCCACTTCCTTTTCGTGAACGGCGTGCGGGGCGTGGTCTGTGGCGATGGCGTCGACAACGCCGTCGAGAATCGCCTCGATCATGGCGTCGCGGTCGGCAGCCGAGCGGAGCGGCGGATTCATCTTGGCGTTGGTGTTGTAGTGGCCGACGTGCTCCTCAGTCAGCAGGAAGTGGTGCGGCGCGACCTCACAGGTAACGCGCAAGCCGTTGCGGCGCGCCTGGCGTACGGCGGCGACAGCAGCGGCCGTGGAGGTGTGCGCGACATGGAGATGCACTCGCGGATCACGTAGCTCGGTGACGAGGCGGATGTCGCGTTCGACGAGCGCGGACTCAGCCTCTGGCGGCATGCCACGCAGGCCAAGCTTGAAGGCGGTGGGGCCAGCGTTCATGGAGCAGCCAGCGGTGAGGCGGGTGTCCTCAGCGTGCTGAATGACGCTCAGGCCCACGCGCGCGGCGGCGGCGAGAGTCTCACGCATCACGCCGTCCTTGAGGATCGGGTGGCCGTCATCCGTGACAGCGACAGCGCCAGCGGCCTTGAGAGCGGCAAAGTCGTTGATTGCGTCGCCCTTGGAGCCGCGCGTGGCGGCGGCGATGGGATACACGCGGACTTTGGCGCCACGTTCTGGCGCGAGCATCCAGCGCGTAACCTCGGGCGAATCGTTGACCGGGATGGTGTTGGGCATGGCGGCGACGGCGGTAAAGCCTCCAGCCGCGGCCGCAGCGGTGCCGGTCGCAATGGTTTCCTTGTAGCCCTGACCGGGCTCGCGGAGATGGACGTGAATGTCGATGAGGCCGGGGGCAATGGTGAGGCCCGAGGCATCGATCACTTCAGCTCCGTTGGTGCCCTTGAGCTTGCCCGGCGCGGCAACCTCAGCCACGCGCCCGTCCTTCAGAAACAGGTCCTTCGGCGCATCAACGCCCGCGCCGGGATCGACCAGATGCCCGCCCTTGATGACCAGTGCGCTCATGCGCGGCCTCCTTCATTGCCGGCGCCAAGCGCCCGTTCCACCACCGCCATTCGGATGGCCACGCCGTTGCGCACCTGCGCAAGGACGCGGGACTGCGGACCATCTGCCACGCCCGCTGTGAGCTCAAGGCCGCGGATGATGGGCCCCGGATGCAGCACAGTGGCTTCTGGCGCGAACTCGGCAAGACGCTGCCCGGTGAGCTGGTAGCCAGCCTTGTACTGGTCGAGATCGATCTGCTGGCCAGCGAGCCGCTCGGCCTGGATGCGGAGCATCATGACGACCTGCGAGGCTTTGAGAGCCGCCTCGAAGTCGCGCTCGACGCTGATGGCAGGGCCTGCGTTGGCGGCGGTGTCTGGGAGCAGCTGAGACGGTCCGCAGAAGATGACCTTTGCCCCAAGACGCGGCAGCAGCCACATATTCGAGCGGGCCACGCGGCTGTGGAAGATGTCTCCGACGATGGTCACGGTGACGCCTTTCAGCGTTTCCGGGGTCACGGTATCCACACCGGGGCGGAGGTCCTGCAGGATGGTGCGCAGATCGAGCAGCGCCTGCGTGGGATGCTCATGCATGCCGTCGCCTGCGTTGAGGATCGGCAGACGCGTCGCCTCCTCAAGCAGCCAGGGGGCGCCGGAGGAATTGTGGCGCAGGATGATGGCTTCAGCGCCAAGAGCACGCAGTGTGAGGCCCGTATCCTTGAGCGACTCGCCCTTCTCAATGCTGGACGACAGGCTTGAGATGAGGGCTGTATCTGCACCGAGGCTCTTGGCGGCCAGCTCAAAGCTGGTACGCGTACGAGTCGACGACTCATAAAACAAGAGAGCCACGCGGCGCTTCTGCAGAATGCGGTCGCGCTCAAGAGGATTCATGCTCTCAAGAGCCGTGGCGCGGCCCAGGATATGACTGATCGCGTCAAGCGACAGGTCCTGAACTGAGAGCAGGGAGCCCTTGTTGTAAGGAAAAGGGGATGGCGGAACCGGCGGGGAAATCAGCTGGCGGCGGACGGGAGTTGCGGTTGCAGTCATTCGGTACGCTCGCAACGTGAAGTACGGGCCAGTGCGCAGTGCGCGCGCCAGCCCTTCGGGATTCTAATCTACGCGCTCGACCAGCAGCACCTGTTCATCGTTGTCGACTTCCTGAAACTTGACTTCGATGATCTCGCGGCTGGAGGTGGGCACGTTCTTGCCAACGTAAGTTGCCTCGATAGGCAGCTCGCGATGGCCACGGTCAATCAGCACGGCCAACTGTACGCGACGTGGACGGCCATGAGCAAACAAAGCATCCAGCGCGGCGCGGACGGTACGGCCCGTGTAGAGCACATCGTCGCAAAGCACAACGTCGCGGCCGGTTACATCAAAGCCGATGGAGCCGGGCGTAACGACCGGGCGCGAACCGGCGGTAGACAGGTCGTCGCGATAGAACTGAATGTCGAGCACGCCGCTATCAACCGGACGCTTTTCGATACCCGCGATCAGTTTGCCAAGCCGCTCAGCCAGCGGCACTCCTCGCCGCTTAATCCCGATCAGCGCGAGATTTTCGCTGCCATTGCTCTTTTCAACGATCTGATGGGCAAGACGCACCAGCGTGCGCTCAATCTCGGAGGCGGACATCAGCCTGCCCTTCACACGCAGGTTCACTACCTTGGATTCTTCGCTCATGATTTCTCTTTCGCCGCGTCACGCGCGGGTGAACGTGAAGCTAGGGCACAACCGGAGCAACTGCATCCTGGCAAGTAGGTGTATAAGGTCGCCGCGCCCTGCTGGTCGCGCCGACTTGAGTGGATTGCCTCCGGATTACAGCAACTCTGGTTTTGCTGTGGTCTCTCGTGGATGATACGAGGCTTGGCCCGCGGGTTCAACTGTGGAGAACCAGTCCGGCACAGGTGCGGCGCACGTACGAGCGGCCTGAAGCCAGCCTCAGAGCTGCTGGCGGCGAATGCGCGCAGAGATGCGTGCGCCGAGCGCGCCACCGCCCATGGCAAACGCGATCAGCACGAGCGCGTTGACCGCAAAGCCGAAACTCTCAATCCCGGCATGGCCCCACGGTGACTTCATCCAGCCCTCAATCTGCGTGCGCAGATCCTTTGCCTGGGCAGCGTCGCTGCCGCTGAGGCTGGCTTGCCATGCGGCCGTCATCTGCTGGCTGTCTTCCACGCGCTTGGTCCAGTCGTTGTCGATCTGCGTGCCATTGTGCAGAGCATAGCGCTGGACGAACAGAGCTGTTCCAGAGGCCGCGAACGCCAGCCACGCGGCAATAAGCCCCGTCACCAGGCCAATACGGATGCCCGCGCCGGTGGTGATCCAAGCCGTGCCCTGACTGCTGCGGACATAAAACCGAACCGCCCAGGAGGCAGCGGCGGCGATCCAGAAAATGCTCAAAAAGCTCAGGGGAGAGGACGAACTGGAAAGAAGGCCCGCGGGGATGGCCAGCAACACGGCGGCACGCAGCGCGGTCTTCCACTCAATCATGCTGGCATCGCGCGGCACCTCAGCCAGCCGCTCGGGCTGGCCGGGCAGAGCGTCGCTCACGGCCGTATACACGAGCTGCGGAAGCCCGCAAGACGGGCAGAACGTGTCGCCCTCTTCAATCGTCTGATGGCAGCGCTGGCAGGTGACTTCCATGCTTCTCCGGCAGGCGTGCTGTCAGCCTGCACTGGTCCAATTCTATGCTGCCGGGGCGGCCCACGCTCAAAGCAAGGCCAGCCTTTCTGTGCTCTGTCAACAATGTGCCCGGTCGCCGCTCCCTGGTGGCCGCGTCTACAGAGAGCCATCGCATCTGGGATACACAGAGGCTGATTTTGATTAGAGCTTTGCGCTTCCCCGAGGTCTCCGCGTCACTTTTTGTGCCTGGCTCGCCAGCCAGATGGGCGCATGGCGACGCTTCATACAGCTGTGGCAACGAACCGGCAACTGCATGCGCAGGATCCAGCCGAGATCAGAAAAACGCCACCGCGAAGACTGAAACTCTGTGGCCCCGCACACTGCGCAAATCAGCGTCACTGTAGGTGTCCTCGGTTTCCAGAAATCGGCCGGTACGCGCGGCGCGAACGCCGCGCGCGGCCTTCAGCAATGAAACAGAACCCTTATGCTGCTTACGCCTTGGCGCCAGCGGGCACTTGCTGCGCCTGCCTGGCTTCCACAATTTTTTCTGCGGCTTGCACCACTTCGTCGAGCGTCATCGACGTCGAATCGAGCAGCACGGCATCCGGCGCTGCCTTCAGGGGCGAGTCGGCACGGTTGCGGTCCCGCGCGTCGCGTGCGCGCAGATCGCGAATGACATCTTCAGGCTTCACTTCGGCGGGCTCGCCCATCTGGTCAAAGCGCCGCATGCCGCGCACTTCCGGAGCGGCGTCGAGGAAGATCTTCACATCAGCGTGCGGAAAAACCACAGTGCCGATGTCTCGGCCTTCCATGACCACGCCGCCCTTGGCACCCATCTCCTGCTGCAACCGAACCATCCAGGCGCGGATCGGCGGGAATACGCTGACGCGCGAAGCTGCATCGGTCACCATGGGATTGCGAATCAGCCCGGTTACATCCTCATCGTCCAGCAGGACGCGGTTCTCGTCACTGCCGGCTTCCAGACGGATGCGCGTTTCGGCTGCAAGCGTTTCCAGAGCCGCCGCATCATCCAACGACATGCCGAGCCGCAGCGCCTTCAGCGCGAAGGCGCGGTACATGGCGCCGGTTTCAAGGTTGAGCAGCCCGAAGTACTGCGCCAGGTGGCGGGCCACCGTGCTCTTTCCCGCACCGGCGGGCCCGTCAATCGCTACGATCAACCGCTTTTTCGCTTCTGCTTGTTCGGTGAAACTCATCCGCGCTTCTTTGTTCCTTGCTTCGGCCGGGCTGTAAAGCCGTACCGCTTGTTATTGCCCGCCCGAGTCCCGACTGCCATCGCCGGTTTACGGCTGCTGCCTGTGGTCTTTCGCGCGCCTGTTGCGGCATTGCCCGTGGGTTTACCGCTCTTGGCGTGGCCGTTGGACTTGGTCCACGTCCCCGCCGCTGCTTTGCCCTTGCCTGCCGCGGGCTTGCTGCGCTCGTCGGCATTCTTTACCGGGTGGCCGCCGCTGGACTTGGCGGGCGCACTCTTGCTCTTTGCCCAGTGCGGAGCTGGTTTGGTTCCGCGCGTCTCCGCACCGTGGCGTGCGCTGCGGCCGCTGGTTGCGGGAGTGCTCTTCTTCCAGTCACGCGCATGCACAGACGGGCGGCTGTGAGGACGCGCAGGCGCGGACTTTGCGGCCGCTGCGGGCTTGCGCACAGGCGTCCGTGGCGCATGGCTCTCCTGCTGGGGTCCCGTGTGCGCCTCAGTGCGCTTGGGCTCTGGCTGGGATTCAACGGGATGCGTTGCGGCCGGCGTTGGAGGTGCGTATGCCGGCGGCTCATAGGTCCGCTCCTCGCGTTCAAACCGAGCATAGCCGTAGTCGTACCCGGTGCCCATGCCAAGCGTGGAGCTGTAGCCCTGCGTCGTCGACGGAAACTCCGGAAGGGTACCAGCGACGTAAAAGTGCGGCGAGTGTCCCAGGGCAAGCGTGTGCACCTGCCGCGTGGCGACCAGGCCGCGCAGCACCTCGCGCACCTTGCTGCGCGCAGTGAGCGGAGAGAGGAACAGTTCAACCTCTTCCATACTTGCCGCAATGACTGCCTGGAGAAAGATGGACGCCAGAACGGAGATGGCCGTCACCTGCGAGGTGGACGCACCTTCCGCGATGGCCTTCTGGAATCTGTGCTTGAGCAGCTGCCACTTGGCCGGCTGACCAGGCGCTGCGATGACAGGAACAATGCGAAGCTGCTGCCAAAGCTCAGTGATGGCGCGAACCACGCCGGCTTCACTCACCTCGCGGCCCAGGCCCTGCTTCAACTGAGCAATGGTCGAGTCGCCCTGATCGAGCAGCTTATAAGCCTGCACGGCGAGCGGCGACACGGCACGCGAGCCGGTGAGCTGCGGAATACGGCGCCAATCGCGGTCGCCACGCAGCGCATAAACATAAGGCAGAACCCAACTGGCAACGACGAAATCCGGCTGCTCGCCGGGCTGGCCCTGCAGGTTCAGCCGCACGGCCACATCCGCCAGCTCAAGCCGCACAAGGAGTTCTTCAGCGGCCGCAATCTGACGGGGATCGGGCGTCTCATTACGCTTGCCCGCTACTGCCTCCACAAACGAAGGCGCAACCGAGGAAGAAAACTGCCGGCGCGGGAGAAACAGGCAAAGACCCGTCTCCTCGATCCACGTCCGGGCATCCTCGAAAGTAAGGGTACCAAGTCCGTTCTGGCGCAACCTTTCGGCGCGCGCGGCTTCCAATTGTTCCGATGTCAAAGAAAAACCCTCGCTTCCAGGCTGGTGCTGGCCCCAGGCGCCTCCGCTCCTGGGAGGAGGGCGCCTCTCGTTAATTCTAAATCCGATCTAGATGCGATGGAAGGCCCGCAGAATCTGCTTCCACGTGAATTCGAGGGCAATGGGGCGGCCGTGTGGGCAACTTGTTGGATGTTCAGTCTTTGCGAGCTCGGCAAGGAGCCACTCCATGCGCGCCGGATCAAGGGGCATGTTCACCTTGATGGCCGCATGGCAGGCGATGGAGGCCGCGATGCGTGTGCGCAGGGACTGAAGTCCTTGATTCTGCGAGGCTTCTTCCGGATCGCTACTGGACTGATCGATGACTTCCGCCAGGGTGCGCTCAAGCTCGCCGCCCTCCAGACCGACCGGGGCGGCCTTCACCGCAAGTGTTTGCGGGCCAAAGGGTTCCACCTCAAAACCGTTGCGCTCAAGCTCCTCCGCAACGCGGGCGAAAACGACCATCTGCGACGGCTTCAAATCGACCAGAAGCGGCATGAGAAGACGCTGGCGCTGGACACGCTCGACCTGCCGGTCGCGCAGAATTTTTTCAAAAAGCACTCGTTCGTGTGCAACATGCTGGTCGATGATCCAGAGACCACTCTCACCGACGGCGAGGATAAAGGACTCGCGAAGCTGGCCGAGGGGGCGCAGGGAGCCGAGGTGGTTCAGGGTGGTTTCAGCCTGCTCGGCTTCAACGGAGGCGGCTCCAGTGGTGGCACTCTCAGCGGAACCAACGATGTTGCTATAGCTTGCCGAGCATGGATCCGTCTCGGTTTCGGCAGCCGTCGGAGGCGGGAGCAGCGTTTCGGCAGCCTGAGCCAAAGCCTGCATGGACGCTGCGGGAGCCGAGAAATCAAGCCGGCCCGGCACAGGGACCAGCGGCTGATGCGTCAGAACAAACGGCTCCGCCTCACTGCCAATCTGCTCCGACTCCGCCATGGATGGCAGCGGCGAGATGGCAGCGGGCATGAGCGAAGGGCTGGCCTCTGGAGAGGCGTCAATGGCCGCGAGGAAGCCTGCCGCCGGGCGTGATTTGACGAGCGCGGCACGAAGGCTGTCCCGCACGAAATCATGCACCTGCGACTGCTGGCGGAAGCGGACCTCCGTCTTGGCCGGGTGTACGTTGACGTCGACCTCTTCGGGGGGCATCTCCAGAAAAAGGAGCACCACCGGGAAGCTGGTGGGCGGGATCACGTTGCGGTATGCCTCCGTGATGGCGTGCATCAGGAGGCGGTCGCGGATGAGGCGGCGGTTGACGAAGATGTAGATCGAGTTGCGGTTGAGCTTTTGTAGTTCTGGCTTGGAGTAGAAGCCGCTGAGGCGCAGCGTACCGGGCTGACGAGGAGCCTCGTCCGGGTCGCGTTTCCAAGGAGGCGGTTCAGGCAGGCCGACGCGCTGGAGCGGCATTTCAGCGGCGACCGGGAGCAACTGCGCGAGGGTGTCTTTGCCGAAGATCTGATAGATGCGCTCGGCGGTGCGGCTGACTGGCGGCGCTGAGAGCAGCGTGTGCGAGGCCGAGACGAGCTCGAAGTGCTTTTCAGGGTAGACGAGCGCGTAGTGCGTAACGAGCGCGGTGACATGGGAGAGCTCGGTGGACTCGGCGCGCAGGAATTTGCGGCGCGCTGGCGTATTGAAGAACAGGTCAGCCACGCCGATGGTGGTGCCGCGCGGCAGGGCGGCATCGTCCACGTGCAGAATCTTGCCGCCGGCGATCTCCAGATGCGTACCGGCAGGATCGTCGCTGGTGGCTGTTTCCAGCGTGACGCGCGCGACGGATGCGATGGACGGCAGCGCCTCACCGCGGAAGCCGAGTGTGGCGATGGAGAGCAGATCGTCTGCGGAGCGGAGCTTGGAGGTGGCGTGGCGCTCAAAGGCTAGTAGCGCGTCGTCGCGATTCATGCCGTAGCCGTCGTCGGAGATGCGGATCAGCTTGCGGCCGCCGCCCTCGACTTCAACGCGGATGCGCTGGGCTCCGGCGTCGAGCGCGTTCTCGAGCAGTTCCTTGGCCACGGACGCAGGGCGATCGACGACCTCGCCCGCCGCAATTTGATTGGCCACCTGATCAGAAAGTACCCGGATGCGCCCCATAAGAGATCAGACTAACGCAATGGGATTTCATGACGGTTGTGGATCGCGGAGAGGAATTCTAATCTGCGCGCACGCGAAAGGCCGCCCGCGGGCGGCCTTTGTGTCTGCAGCGGTCAAAAAAGCGGCTAGATGCCGACGCCGAACTCGGTGGTCTGCGGCTCTGCCTTCGCGTAAAAGTCGTAGGGGGTGCGGCGGTTGAACTTATAGCGGCTGCGCAGTTCATAACCAACGTAAACGCCGAGCGCGGCTACGGCCATGCCAACAGAAAACCAACCAAGCACACGCAGGGCTTTGCCTTCCTGCGGTTCTTCCTGTGCGGTGAGGGAGAGGGGTTCAACCGACATTGGAGCTACACGACCTCCGGTCTTCATCATAGACCAACGCGGATTAGACGCATCCGGCTGGACCGAGGTTAGGTTACAACTTTTGCACTATGTCACAAGTGATGCGCGCCACTGGAGCCAGGCGCGATGCGCGTCTGCTACACTCCGGCCCCGGAGACGGTTCCCCATGGCCCCTGCACCGCTGACCACGCTTACCGCTGAAGAGCAGTTGTTCTTCGACTCAACCCGGCGCTTTGCCGAAAAGACGATTGCCCCGCTGGTCCGGCGAATGGACGAGGATCAGCAGCTTGCTCCGGGCCTGCTGGAGCAGGTCTTTGCTCTGGGGCTGATGGGGATCGAGATCCCGGCGGAGCTGGGTGGCGCGGGAGGGTCGTTTTTCGACGCTGTGCTGGCCATCGAAGCGCTATCAACTGTGGATCCGGCCGTGGCGCTGGTGGTGGATGTGCATAACACGCTGGTGGTGAACGCTTTGCTGCGCTGGGGCAGCACGGAACAGCGGCAGGGTTGGCTGCCGAAGCTGGCGGCGGGCACGGTGGGCGCCTACGCGCTGAGTGAGGCGGGGTCGGGCTCGGACGCATTTGCGCTGGAGACGCGCGCCGTGGTGGCGGACGGGGGCTACCGGCTCACGGGACGGAAGCTGTGGATTTCAAACGCTCGCGAGGCCGGGCTGTTTCTGGTCTTCGCAACGCTGGACCGCGCCGCGGGCTATCGCGGCGTTACGGCGTTTGCAGTGGAGGCAGGCACACCGGGCTTCACGCTGGGGCGCAAGGAGGACAAGCTGGGGATTCGCGCCTCCAGCACCTGCGAGCTGGTCTTTGACGATTGCTTTGTTCCGGCGGGGAACCTGGTGGGCGAGCCGGGCAAGGGGTACAAGATTGCCATCGAGACGCTGAACGAGGGGCGCATCGGGATTGGCGCGCAGATGCTGGGGCTGGCCGCCGGCGCATGGGGTCACGCGCTGGCCTACACGCGCGAGCGGCAGCAGTTCGGAAAGCCGATCGCTGAGTTTCAGGCCGTGCAGTTTGCGCTGGCGCGGATGGCAACGGAAATTGAGGCAACGCGGCTGCTGGTTTACAACGCAGCCCGTCTGCGCGATGCGGGCCAGCCTTTTGTACGCGAGGCGGCAATGGCTAAGCTGTTTGCCTCTCGCACGGCGGAAAGCGTGGCGAGCCAGTGCGTGGAACTGTTTGGCGGCATGGGGTTTGTACGCGACGCGCCGATGGAGAAGCTGTATCGGGACGCCAAGATCGGCTCGATCTACGAAGGAACCACGAACATGCAGCTGACGGCGATTGCCAAGCAGCTTCTGCATCGTTAGTCATGTAGGTGCAGTTACCAACCGGGAGCCGCGTCAGCACGCAAGAGCTATAGCCAGACGTGCAAGATTCTGCGACACTGGCAGGCGAATGTCCCGAAGAATCTCTATTGCCGTGCTTGCCTGTGCGCTGGCGACCTTTGTTGCCGTGAGCGTGTACTCCGTTCAGCTCTGGATCGGACAGCGGCATGTGCCTGCACTGGGCTGGCTTCTGCTTGCCTCAGACGCGCTGGTGTTGTGGATTGGCCTGGGCTACGTGCGGTTCCGGCTGCGCGAGGCGCGCGAAGCTGAGCGCAAGGCAGCCTCAGCGGCTGGAGCGGGCCACCTCGCGGATATGCGCGGGGCGGGTGCGGCAGCAGCCACCCACGATCTGGGCCCCGGCGCGGCGCCACTCCGCGGCTAGTACGCCGAACCCCTTGGGATCGCTCGAGCCGGTCCAGCAGCGCTTCTCTGCATCCCAGCCCTCCCCCGAGTTTGGATAGACGACGATGGGCTTGCCCGTCACGGCGCGGATCTCTGCAACAAGGGCGGCAATCCACTCCGGCCGCGTGCAGTTGACCCCGACAGCGACGGACTGCGGCAGGCCTGCCACATAGGCGGCGCAGTCGCGGAGGCGCTCGCCGTGGGCCACGTGCGCCGCATCGCGACAGGTGAAGGTGAACCAGGCGGCGAGCTGCGGGAAGGGCTCGAGCGCGGCACCGATGGCTCGTGCCTCTTCGAGCGACGGCAACGTCTCAAAAGCGAGCAGGTCTGGCGCAGCGGAAGCTGGCGCAGCGGCGAGTACCTGGATGCGTTCGCGGTGGAATCTCACGAGTTCCTCAAACGAGCAGTCGTAGTTGCCGTGGTACTCCGCACCGTTGTGCAGCATTGCACCATAGGGGCCGAGAGAGGACGCGACCACGATGCGCTTCTCAGGAAACTCTGCGGCGGCCTGGCGTGCGAGTTCAACAGACCGGAGGAGTGCGCGGTCAGCCTGCGCCGCGGTGAGGCCGTACTCCACGTAGCCCATGCGCGAAACCTGGTAGCTGGCCGTGAGCAGGCAGTCCGCGCCCGCTTCAAGATAGGCATGGTGGACGGCGACGACCTTCTCCGGCGCGTCTTCAAGCACGTGCGCCGACCATAGCGGTCCGTCAATCTTCGCGCCCTGATACTCAAGCTCCGAGGCCATGCCACCATCGAGCACGCGCACGCCGCGTAGAATTTCGTCATTCGACTCCATCGCGCTTTCCTCCGACTTCATGCGGCGAACACCTTCCAGAACAGTGCCATGTATACGACAAGGGCGCAGACCACGGCATTCATCAACCATGCAGCCCAGAACAGCCAGCGGGTTTGCGTGCGGAACGCCGCCAGCACGGTAACAAACAGCAGCAGGAGGAAAAGGACGAGCTGCTTTTCCGCGCTCTCAAATGTGCCCTCGCCGACTGCCGCCGCGCCGCGCGCCAGATCCTCAAACGAAGCCAACGAGGCCGCGGCGGGAAGGGCTGTGAGCAGCCAACTGGCCGGTGTGGGCCGACGCACAGCGCGGAGAATGGGCGCTGCAATCAAGACCAGAATCCAGATCAGAAGCAGAACCGAAGACACGGGCACCGCCTCCTGCGGTCCTCTCAGGGAACGCCCCCATCTTCGCACGACGGGTGCTGCGCGGTCAGACCTTCTGCGTACGTTTCACGTCACGCACGCCGTTAACGCGACGCAGGCCCAACACCATGCGGTTCAGGTGGCGCACATCAAGCGCTTCGACAATGAACTCGATGATGACCTCACCACTCTCGTCACGGCGGATGTCCACACCGCGGATGTCGGTATTGTCATCGGAGATGACGGCGGTCAGTTCCTTCAGCATGCCGGGGCGGTCGTCGCAGTAGACAGAAATCTTGACGGGATAACGCTGCGCTCGGCCTGCGCCGGCGGCTGACGGCAGCGGCGCCCACTCGACGGCAATGCGGCGGTCACTCTCATAGAGCAGATTCTGCACGTTGGGACAACTGCGCGCGTGCACAGCCACGCCCTTGCCGCGCGTGACGTAGCCGACGATCTCTTCGCCTCGGATGGGGTTGCAACAGCGGGCACGATAGACGAGCAAATCATTCTGGCCTTCGACCTGCAGCGAGTCCGAACCGGTAAGGTGCAACTTGCGCACCGCGTCAGACATGGGCGCTGGCTCGCCCGGCTTGGGCTCGGCAGCAGATTCAGGAGTTTCCCCGGGCTGTGCAAGGCCCGGCGCCAACTTTGCCAGCACATGGTGCGCGGAGTGCTTGCCCTGGCCGAGCGTGGCCAACAAGTCTGCGGCAGTGGCGACACCGTACTCACCCGCGACACGGCCCAGGTCCTGGTCAGATATCTGCGCCTGCGGCACCTTGTACTTGCGGGCCTCGCGCTCCAGCAGTTTGCGGCCGATCTCAACGGCACGCCGACGCTGGTCCTCGTTGAGCCAGTGCTTGATCTTGTTGCGCGCGCGCGGGCTCTTGACGAAGGTGAGCCAGTCTCGGCTGGGCTTGTGGTCCTTCTGCGTGACGATTTCGACGATGTCACCAGTGCGGAGCTTGGTGCGGAGTGGCACCATGCGGCCGTTGACCTTGGCGCCGACGCAGGTATGCCCCACCTCAGTGTGAATCGTGTAGGCAAAGTCGACTGGCGTGCCGTCGGCCGGAACCACAACGACCTTCCCCTTCGGCGTGAAGGTGTAGACCTCGTCTGGATAGAGGTCCATCTTCAGGCTGGAGAGGAACTCGTTGGGGTCGGTCATCTCCTTCTGCCACTCAACGAGCTGGCGAATCCAGTTGAGACGCTCCTCGTCGCGCGCGTCCACGGAGCCCTCGCCAGCCTTGTACTTCCAGTGGGCGGCGATGCCCTCCTCGGCGATGCGGTGCATCTCCTCCGTACGGATCTGCACTTCAAACTGGTGGCCGCCTTCGCCAATGACCGTGGTGTGGAGCGACTGGTAGCGGTTGGCGCGGGGGATAGCGATGAAGTCCTTGATGCGGCCGGGGACGGGGCGCCAGAGCGTGTGGATGAGCCCGAAGACGGCGTAGCAGGCTGCCACGTCCTGGGTGATCACACGAATGGCAAGGAAGTCGTACACCTGATCAAACGAAATCTTCTGACGCTGGAGCTTCTGGTAGATGGAATAGAGACGCTTGATGCGCCACTCGACACGCGCCTCAATGCCGTTCTCACGCAACTGCTCGACGAGCGTATCTTCAACGCCGCGCAGGAACTGCTCGCCGTCAAGTCGGCGCGCCTCGACGGCTGCGGATACCTGCTCATAGCCGACCGGATCGGTATAGCGGAATGCCAGATCCTCGAGTTCGCCGCGCACCTTGCCCATGCCTAGGCGATGAGCGAGGGGGGCGTAGATGTCCATGGTTTCGCGTGCGATGGCCTGCTGACGCTCTGGCTTCAGATGCTCCAGCGTGCGCATGTTGTGCAGGCGGTCCGCCAACTTGATGAGCACCACGCGGACATCGGAGACCATGGCCAGCAGCATCTTGCGGACGTTTTCCGCCTGGCGGTCTTCGCGGTTGGCGAACTGAATTTTGTCGATCTTGGTGACGCCCTCGACGATGTGCGCCACCTGGTCACCGAACTTCTCGCCAATCTCTTCGCTGGTGGCAGGTGTGTCTTCGACGGCATCGTGCAGGAGCCCGGCTGAAATAGCCGTCGCGTCCATCTTCATTTCCGCCAGCACTTCTGCAACTTCAAGCGGGTGAATGATGTAGGGTTCGCCGGAGGCGCGCATCTGGCCCTTATGGTGGGAGACACAGAACTCCCACGCGCGACGGATTAGCGCGGCGTCGTCAGTGGGCCGATTGGCCTGAACATGGCGAATCAGCTTCTCAAAACGCTCATCAATGGCGTGGGGATCTGTCAGCAGCTCAGTGCCGGCGGCCGCAGGGGAACCGCCAGTGCCGGCGGTCGCGGGCCGTTGCGCGACGCTCTTGAGCTCTTCTGGAGCGGGTTGACGGGCGGTCGCCATGCTTCATTATAGGCCGCTTGCATTCCCAAAGGATGAAATGCCGACCCGGCTTACGATATGTCCGCAGACACCGTGCCACTGGCTCTTTGAGATTCCAGGCACGGGCAGGGGGCACAGCTGCCATCAAGTCATTCCGCGACGCGTGCTACTTACTTTGCAACTTATTTGCTTTTATCGCATAGACATAAGTAATGGACCTACACGCCGCGTAAGTGCATAGGCAAGTCATCCTTTGCCTTTACGGAGGTGCTGAAGACACTTGCGTTGCGTGGGATTTTCCGGCGTGAATTTGCGGGTTATGCCTTCAAATCCTAGCCTTTTCCATAAATGTACGTCAGTGCTCTATCCCGCCCTCTCGTGTGTTCGCCATCACAGCCCATCGTATCCAGAACCGGAGTAGAGTCCGCTCCGGAGTAGAGGTCCAGAACGGAGGAACTTATGTTGAAACGCCTCTTACTTACAACCGTGGCGGTAGTTTTCGCCCTCGGCATGGGATATGCCGACCAATCCCGTAGCAAGATCACGATCCCGGTGACCAAGACCTCGCCGACCAGTGGCAAACAAATGTATGCGAGCTATTGCTCGCCGTGCCACGGCGTTGACGGCAGAGGTAATGGACCGGCCGCGGTTGCGCTTAAGACGCAGCCGACCGATCTTACGGTATTGCGCCGGAACAACCATGGAAAATTTCCGGATGCACACGTCGTTTCTGTGATGCAGTTTGGTTCCGATGTGCAGGCGCATGGCTCGGCTGATATGCCGGTTTGGGGTCCGATCCTCGGCCATATGAGCGCCAACAATGTTCAGGATAAGCAGCTCAGGATCAGCAATTTGAGCCGTTATCTGGAGAGCATCCAGTCAAAATAAACGCGGCAGTACGGTCGCAGGGGCTCTGGAGGCTATCATTCCTTAGGACCTCATGACCAAGCCGCCCCAACCCAGCAAGTCAAAGCAGCGGAAGGCGCCGCGGGCCACACAGCCCCCGGCGCCTTTCACGTCTTCCCCAAAACCTGCAGCTGCGCCTGCGCGCTTTCCCGGCGCGCGCATCAGCCGCCGCGCCGCGGACCGGCTCCGCAACGGCCATCTGTGGGTCTACGCGTCCGATGTGGAGCACGTGGAAACCGGCCCGGGTGAACCGCCCGCGCTGCTACCCGTGGCAGACAACCGCGGCCTGCTGCTGGGCACAGCCCTCTACAGCCCTGCTTCGCAGATTGCGCTGCGGCTGGTGGCGCACGAGGCGCTGGACGGGGCTGCGTGGTTAACGCTGCTCGAGAGCCGCCTGCGCGCGGCGGTTGCACGGCGCAAGCCGCTGTTGAGTGACAACACAGACGCCTGCCGGTTGTGCTTCAGCGAAGCGGACGAGCTGCCTGGTCTTGTGATCGATAAGTACGGCCCGCTGGCGATTGTGCAGCGGCTGACGCGCGGCCTGGTCGTCCCAGAGATAGCCGAAGCTGTGGTGCGCGTGCTGCGCGAGGAGCTGAAGCCAGCTTCAATTCTTGAACGGCCCGACCCGCGCATGCGCGAGTTGGAAGGGCTGGCTGCGCCCGACCTTGCTCCCCTGTGGGCGGCAAGCAAGAAGGCGCCTTTAACGAGCACACAATTCCACCTGAATGGACTGACGTTCCACTTCGACGCCAACGCGGGGCAGAAGACCGGAGCATTTCTGGACCAGCGGCTGAACTACGCCGCCGCTCGCGACTGGGCGAAAGAACTGGGCGCCACCGGGCGCGCTCTGGATGTCTGCACGTACCAGGGCGGGTTTGCGCTGCACCTGGCACAGGTGTGCGCAAGCGTCACCGGCATTGACGCCTCACGCGCTTCACTGGAAGTGGCCGAGCAAAATCTTGAGGCCAACCGCGACAAGCTCACCGCTGAGGTGGACTGGATTGACGCGGACGCCTTTGAGCTGCTGCGCAGCTGGTCCGATGCGCGCGAGCAGTTCGACGCGATTGTGCTGGATCCGCCTGCCTTTGCGAAGAGCAAGCGTGCGGTGGAAGGCGCGCTACGCGGCTACAAAGAGCTGAACCTGCGCGCGCTGAAGATGTTGAAACCGGGCGGACTGCTCGTCACTTGTTCGTGCTCACATCATGTGGGCTGGGCTGACCTGGAAGGCGCAGTGGCTGCTGCTGCATCAGACGCGCACCGGCGCGTCCGTCTGCTGGAACGGCGCGGCGCAGCACCGGACCACCCCGTGGTGCTGAACCTGCCGGAGACTGAGTATCTGAAGTGTCTGGTGCTGGAAGTGGAGTAGCGTTCAGGCCGACCTGGCGTGAATGAAGCCAAACCAGCGGGAGAGCTGCCAGAAGCGACGCGTCTGTGGAGCAGGCTGAACCGGCGCGGGCAGCTCGATCCGCTTTTCTGATGGGTAAGCGCCAGCACGAAACTGCTCAAGCGCTTGCTTGACCTGCGCGCGCAACGACTCAGCCTCAAACACGCAAGACCGCAGGTAGGCCGAGGCCGTTATGCCAGCGGCGGCAGCGCGCTCATGTAACTGCGCATTTTCTTCTGCTGTTAAACGCACCGTTAAGCTGGCGGACTTGCGTGCGGCCACCAATGCTACTTTGCGAGCCTGCTTGGCGCGCGGCGGCGCAGCGGGCTTTACGGCAACTGGAGCCTTGGGTGGCACCCACTCTGAGGTGCGGACGAGAACGGATGGCTTGCGCTTCGATGGCGCGGAGCGTGGAGCAACAGCACGTATATCCGACTGCGTCTTCTGCGCTGCGGGCGTGGACTCGCCGGGCAGTGGCTCAGAGGGACGCGTTCGGGCGTGCTTTCGCAGAGCCTTTTCATAGCTGATGGTGGCGACATCGTCTTCCAGACCGTCAGCAGGCCACTCCGCCACACGCGATGGCGACGCATAACCTGCCAGCAGGCTGGCAAAGTTCGCGGTCTTCAGAGGCGTTGCAGCAGTTCCCGGCATGGTGAAAAGCATAGGGCGCCGCGCAGCAAAACTTCACATGCCGTGCGCGATTCTCCCCTGACCGCATCCCGAAACGAAACGCGGGCACAGCGATCCCAGAATGAAATTACTTTCAGGCAGTACGCAGAACCGACAGGCTTGGCGGGCCATCCCGATCGGGAAGGATTCGCCCTGGCAACTGCAACAGTTCCGTCATGTCCGCGGCGGGCATGGGGCGCGCAAACAGATACCCCTGCCCGTGCCGGCACCCCATTTGCCGCAGTAATGTGTACTGCTCTGCGGTCTCGATCCCCTCGGCAATCACGCTCATATTGAGCACGCGGGCTAGTTCGATGATGGTCCGCACGATCTGCAAAGGTTGTTCACCCTCGGCCATCCGGCCGACAAATGAACGGTCAATCTTGAGGACGTCGAATGGGAATGAGTGCAGGTAACTCAACGAACTGTACCCCGTTCCGAAGTCGTCCATGAGCAGCGTTACGCCGAGAGCACGCAGGTCGCCGAGCACATCGAGCGCGGTGTTCATGTTGGTCATCAGTCCAGACTCGGTCATTTCCAGACCGAGTTGGTGGCTGGGGATACCGGACTCAAGCATGAGCGATTCCACGTGATCGGCCAGCCCTTCACGCAGGAACTGCAACGCGGAGAGGTTAACGAATACGCGCAGCGAGCCGTTGCGCGGGTCGAGTGCGTTCCACTCCTGGATCTGACGGCAGGCCTCCGCCATGCCCCAGTCCCCCATGGGCAGGATGATGCCGCTTTCTTCTGCCTGCGGGATGAATTCGTGCGGCTGAACCATTCCGCGCGTTGGATGCTGCCAGCGAATCAGCGCTTCAACGCCCACGATGCGACGCGTAACCAGGTCGATTTCAGGCTGATAATGCAGTACAAACTGGCGTTCGTCCACGGCACGCTGCAGATCGTCCGGCGTGGGCCAGGTACGCATCTGGCCAGGAGCGAGCAGCATGCCCGGCGCTGTCATCCACGCATCTTGCCTGCGGAGTTTCTCCAGCTCCATCCGGCTTGAGACCATGACTGCCATGCTCTCAAGCCGGGAAACCTGCAGGGCCGTCACAGGCGTATCGTCTTCGCAATGGAAGACTGCGAGCATGCCGAGGATGCGCCCCTCAACCGAAAACACCGGAACGGCCGCCAAGGCAGTGAAGCGCAAGTGGCGCAGGTGCACGCGATTGTTCTGAAACTCGGGATTGTCGCTGAGATCGTTCACCACCAGGGGTCCACCGGAGGTGAGCACCAGCTCGAAAATCGAATTCTCCCGTGGCAACTCCCGAACATAGGGTCCACAATGCGACTTGGTCCAGACGCGCGTTTTATCGGCAAAATTCAGGGTGCAGGCAGTGGCACCGCAATACTCCGCAGCGAGTTGCGTGATCGCGTCATAGCAAGCTTCCGGCGGTGTATCCAGGATCGCGTATGACTCGAGGTCCAGGAGCCGCGCGGCTTCCAGTGCTCCGTCGGGTTCGCGAATCTCCACCTGCGCCTGCTGCACTCCCACTGCTTACACCTCTGTGGCTTCTCTGAACATTTGACACGCAACAGGGCCCGTTCCTGGTCCCGGTCACAAGCTCCAGATCCGCGGGCACCTTTCCCGCCGGAGTCTGCGCGGGGAGATCCGGAACCTTGCACACTCCACTATCCCCGCACCCACTCCATCGGTCAAAAAGACCGCTCGCATGAGATATTTCGAGAGTTCCCGGTGATCCTGCACCGTTCTCTGTGCAAACCTCAACGCGCGGGCTTTGACTGTCCAGATTCTGACCACAGAAACGAGAGCTGATCGGCGTCGTCCTGGATCTGCTGATCCACACTGACGCCGGCCGAGTGACCGCCCTTCACGCTGTAGTGCAGAAGGATGGGCCGAGTTCCTGCATTCGCGGCCTGCACCAGCGCAGTCATCTTCCGCGCATGCAGCGGATCGACGCGCGTGTCGCTGTCGCCGGTGAAGAACAGAATTGCCGGGTATGCGGTGCCCTTCTTCACGTTCTGGTAAGGCGAGTACTTGAGCAGATACGGGAATTGGTCGCGGTCGTCGGCCGCCCCGTACTCGGTGGTCCAGTGTGGCCCCTGCTCAAACTTCTGGTAGCGCAGCATATCAAGCAGCGGGTATCCGCAGACGATGGCGGCAAACAAGTCAGGGCGCTGCGTCATGGCTGCACCCATCAGCAGGCCACCGTTGGAACGTCCGGTGATGGCGAAGTGCGCGGGTGAAGTGTACTTCTGCGCGATCAGGTATTCGGCTGCTGCGAACCAGTCGTCGAAGACGTTCTGCTTGTGCTCGAACATTCCCTGCTGGTGCCAATCTTCGCCGTACTCGCCGCCGCCGCGCAGGTTGGGCACAGCAAACCAGCCGCCCTGCTGAATCCACCACGCCCATGCGGGGTTCCATGTGGGAGTCTCGCTGATATTGAAGCCGCCATAACCGGTCATGAGCAGGCGCTCGGTGCCGTCCTGCTTGAGCCCCTTCTTCCCGGCAACGAACATGGGCACGCGCGTGCCGTCCTTTGACGTGTAGAAGACCTGCTTGAGCTCATACTGTGCGGTATCAAAGGGTACTCTGGGCTGCGCGAAGACGTCACGCTTGCCGGTCACGGTGTCAAGCCGGTAGATGGTTGGCGGCTGGATGAACGAGTAGAAGCTGTAGTAGCCGTAGCGCTGCTCTGGCCGGCCGTAGACCGCCGACGCGGAGCCGACGCCCTCGTAGGCGACTGTCCCCAGTTGCTTGCCTTCGAGCGAGTAGATCGCGGTCTGCGGCAGGACATCGTGGAGGCGTTTGACGTAGAGCTTGCCACCCACGATCGATGCGCCCTCGATCACGTCGGCGCCCTCGGGCACGATGGTCTTCCATGCGCTCGGGTCGATGCCCGGTTCGGCGTGCAATACACGGCCCTTCGGCGACTTGTAGTCGGTCTTTATGTACCATGCGCCCTTGGCCTCGTTGGCCTCAAAACGCGCATCAAGACCCCAGACGAGTACGGTAAACGGCGAGTCGGGCTTGGCAAGGTCGCGAAAGACGATGTCTACGCGCTTTGCGGGAACGCCGCGATCCACAGTGATCACGAGATAGCGACCATCGTCTGTCACCGACGACATGCACAGGTCGATGGGGCCCAGCTTCTCGCCGTAAAATTCATGGCCGAAGAGCAGCGCGTCACGACCGTTGCGCGTGCCCAGAACGTGCTCGTAGACGAGCGAACCAGCTTCGTTTGTGCGTGTGTAGTAGAGCGTCTTGCCGTTCGGCGCGAAATCGATGGAGTAGTAGACGCCGCTGGGGAGTTCATCCTCAAGCGTCTTGTGTGTCTTCACGTCAAAGACACGCACGGTCGTCTCATCCGCGCCGCCCTGGCGGACGCGATAGGCGATGAGGCTGCCGTCGCGCGAAACGTCAGCCAGTGAGATTGACGTGTTCTTGTCGCGGCTCAATGCTGCCGGATCGATAAGCCTCTCATCTTTGCCTGTCCAGCCGTGGCGCACGTAGATGGAAGCCTGATCCTCGTCGGCGAGACGCTTCATGAAGAAGTAGTCTGTGCCGTGCGCGACTGCTCGTTCAGCGGGCATGGACCAGCTGCCTACACGCTCGAGCGCCTCCAATTCCTCAGCCACCTTTGCGCGTACGCGCACGCCCTTGTAGTAGCGCGCGGTATATGCGTTTTCAGCGTCGATGAACGAGCGCGTCTCCGGGCTCTTTGCGTCCTCCAGCCAGCGGTAGCTGTCCGTGATGCGCGAACCGCTGTAGCCGTCCTCAACCGGACGTGCCTCCACAGACGGCGGCGCACCCAACAGCGCCCCGTCGCCGGTCCGGATTTCCTGCGCTGCGGCGCTCATCGCCGCCCCACCTGCCAGCACTGCAACCGCCATCGCCTGTTGCACTCGACGCTTCATGCACCCAGCATACGCGGCCACGCAAGCGCTCAGGCCGCTAGAGCCTGTTATGAACTTTCCCGCGGGCGTCGTTGCGGGAGAAAATCGCGCCAGACGAGGCGGAGGACGCAGACTTTGGCTATTCCAAGGCCAGGACGACAACA
>Ga0207835_1000086_pt1 | contig 39100 bp, 27 predicted proteins | sample LuqExpMetagenom8_FD_187766 | JGI IMG/M metagenome (GOLD analysis project Ga0207835, IMG submission 187766) | Tropical forest soil microbial communities from Luquillo Experimental Forest, Puerto Rico - Sample 8 (SPAdes) | ecosystem: Environmental > Terrestrial > Soil > Tropical forest ... | reverse complement strand
GCGAAGGATATGGCGAAGGAGAAGTTTGATCGTTCGAAGCCGCACGTGAACGTGGGAACGATTGGTCACATTGACCATGGCAAGACGACGTTGACGGCAGCGATCACGAAGGTGCTTGCGAAGCACAATCCGAACAATAAGTTTCGCTCGTTCGACACGATTGACAACGCTCCGGAAGAGCGTGAGCGCGGTATTACGATCGCGACGGCGCACGTGGAGTACGAGACGGCGAACCGTCACTACGCGCACGTGGATTGCCCTGGCCACGCGGACTACATCAAGAACATGATCACGGGAGCTGCGCAGATGGACGGCGCGATCCTGGTGGTGGCAGCGACGGACGGCCCGATGCCGCAGACCAAGGAGCATGTGCTTCTGGCTCGCCAGGTGGGTGTTCCGTACATCGTGGTGTTCCTGAACAAGTGCGACGCGGTTGAGGATGCAGAGCTGATCGACCTGGTGGAGATGGAAGTGCGTGAGCTTCTGTCGAAGTACCAGTATCCGGGCGACGACGTGCCTGTGATCCGCGGGTCGGCGCTGGGCGCGCTGAACGGCGAAGCGCAGTGGGAAGCGAAGATCGACGAGCTGATGCAGGCGGTGGACGACAATGTGCCGCTTCCGTCGCGTGCGGTGGATCAGCCGTTCCTGATGCCGATCGAAGACATCTTCTCGATCTCCGGCCGTGGCACGGTGGTGACGGGCCGCATTGAGCGCGGCAAGGTGAAGGTCGGCGAGGACGTGGAGATCGTGGGCTTCCGCGACACGCGCAAGTCGGTCTGCACGGGCGTTGAGATGTTCAAGAAGCAGCTGGATGAGGGTATGGCCGGCGACAACGCGGGCATCCTTCTTCGCGGCATCGCGAAGGAAGACGTGGAGCGCGGCATGGTGCTGGCGAAGCCTGCATCGATCACGCCGCACACGAACTTCAAGGGTTCTGTGTACGTGTTGAGCAAGGAAGAGGGCGGCCGTCATACGCCGTTCTTCAAGGGCTACCGTCCGCAGTTCTACTTCCGCACGACGGACGTGACGGGCGTGGCGGAGCTTCCTGCGGGCACGGAGATGGTGATGCCTGGCGACAACGTGGAGCTGGTGGTTGAGCTGATCACGCCGGTCGCGATGGAAAAGGGTCTTCGGTTCGCCATCCGCGAAGGCGGACGCACCGTCGGCGCTGGCACCATCTCGGAAATCATTAAGTAAGTGGTCAGTTGTCAGTGATCAGTCCGCAACCTAATCAGGAAGGACTGATCACTGTTTACTGACGGTTGATCACTGGAAGGAAACGGAAATGCGGGAAATTGTGACATTGCAGTGCACCGAGTGCAAAGAGCGGAACTACTCGACGACGAAGAACAAGAAGACGACCACTGGCCGTCTTGAGTTCAAGAAGTTCTGCCCGCGCTGCCGCAAGCACCAGGCGCACAAGGAATCGAAGTAAGATAGTTCACAGTTCAGAGTTCCTGGTTCGCGGCAAGGCGCTGTGAACTGCGAACTGGAAGCTGCGAACTGCTTCTAGGGGCGTAAGCTCAACGGTTAAACTGTCGGTCTCCAAAACCGAACTTGGGGGTTCGAATCCCTCCGCCCCTGCCAGTTTTGTACGGGAAGCGCCGTGTCCGACGCGCGGCGCAAGGATTGGAAGTATGGCAAGCAAGGCAGCAATCGAAAAGGGCGACCAGAGTCAGGTGCCGGGCGCGCTCTCGAACGTTTCTGAGGGCGCCAAGGGCTTGTGGGGCAACTTCACCACGTTCCTGAGCGATGTGCGCGCTGAGATGCGCAAGGTGGTGACGCCCACCCGGAAGGAAGTGCAGGCAACAACGACCGTCGTCATCGTGACGGTGTTTGTCTTCGGCGCATTCTTCTTTGTGGTCGATCTGATTTTCAACAAGGCCCTGCAAGAGATCCTGACCCGGCTGGGCGGCACGCAGTAGGCGCAGCCGGAACGAATCGAGAGCATCATGGCAGAAGAGCAAGAACAATCCGCCGAGCAGTTGACCGCCGCGCAGCCGGAGGCCCCCGCAGAGGAGGCCGCACCGGAGAAGCCGGAAGTCAATCCGCGCTTCAAGTGGTACATCCTGCACGCCTATTCCGGCTTTGAGCGCAAGGTGCGCGAGTCGATCCAGAGCCGCATCACGGCTTTCGGTCTGGGTGACAAGGTGGGCCGCGTGATGATTCCCACGGAGCCCGTGACGGAGATCATCAACGGCAAGAAGCGGACGGTGGAGCGCGTCTTTCTGCCCGGCTACGTGCTGGTGGAGATGGACCTGGACAACGACCTGTGGCATGTCCTGAAGGACACGCCGAAGGTGACGGGCTTCCTGGGCACGGGCGACAAGCCGGTGGCACTCAGCGAGGAAGAAGTGAGTTCGATCCTCTTCCGCAGCGAGACCAGCAAGGATAAGCCGCGGCTGAAGATCAAGTTTGAGAAGAACGAGTCCGTCCGCATCACTGACGGGCCCTTTGCCAACTTCAACGGCGTGGTGGATGAAATCAACGAAGATCGCGAGACCCTCAAGGTCATGGTGACCATCTTCGGACGCTCCACCCCGGTCGAGCTGGAGTTTGGCAAGGTCGAAAAGATTGAGTAGCAGCCTCTAGCTTCTGGCTCCTAGCTTCTAGCCTGTGATCCTTCTAGCGGACGCCGGCTTGGAGAAAGCGGATAGAGTGCGGTCTCAAAATTTGTAGCAGCAACAGTGGGCTAGCAGCTAGCAGCTAGAAGCTAAAAGCTGGTTCCGAAGGAACACACATGGCAGCTCCGAAGAAAATCACCACCTACGTCAAACTGCAGATTGAAGCTGGCAAGGCGACGCCGGCGCCCCCGGTCGGCCCCGCGCTCGGCCAGGCGCAGGTCAACATCATGGAGTTCTGCAAGCAGTTCAATGCGCGCACGCAGAACAAGGAGATGGCCGGCCTGATCATCCCGGTCGTCATCACCGTCTATGCTGACCGCACCTTCAGCTTCGTCACCAAGACGCCTCCGGCGGCTGTGCTGCTGAAGAAGGCTGCTGGCCTGCAGAAGGGCTCTGGCACGCCGAACAAGGACAAGGTGGGCAAGGTGACCGAGAAGCAGGTTCGCGAGATCGCCACGCAGAAGATGCCCGACCTGAACGCAGCCTCCGTGGAGACGGCGATCAAGAGCATCAAGGGCACGGCCCGTTCGATGGGCATCGAAGTCGTAGCCTAATCTGAGTTAAGTGCTTGCATGTGAAGGCCCTCCCCGTGGGGAGGGCCTTCGTGCGTCTGCACCCTGTTGCGCTCAGAACCAGCGGCCAACGGTGAAGAAGACCTTGCGGTGACCGGCGTCGCCGACGGCGGTTCCGAACGTGAGCACGCCGACCGGTGTGGCCGCGACAAGCCCGAGCGTGCCGTTCTGGCGCAGGATGGCGCCGTGGTCCGGCGACCAGATCTCGCCCGCCTCGTAGCCAAGCGCGAGATAGAGCCCCTGGCCGATTCCGGTGGGTAGAGCCGCGAAGCGGTGCATGAGCCCGGCGCGCGCCAGCATGGTGTCTGTGCCGCGGTACTCGTCAAACGAGGACGCAGAGAGGCGCAGCGGGCCTCCCAGTGTGAAGCGGAACGGGTCGGCGACGCGAGCGCGCAGGTAGGAGTTGATGTCCGCACCGATGCCGAGAATGTTGGTCTGTGTTACGGCGTGCGTGCGGGAGAAGGACGCCTGAACGAGCGGAGCATTGTCACTTCCTGCGGCGTGATAGAAGGCTCCGGCGGCCAGCGAAAGCCGCAGGCCCTCCGGGGAGATGGTGTTGCTCGCGGCGCGGTCGATGCTGATCCGCAGCAGGCCAGTCTGCGCTGTGCCGTTGATGTATGGGCCGCCATCCGAGCCGGTACGCAGGCTCCAGCGCGTGTTCAGCGCCTTCCACTGCGCAGCAATCTGCAACGAATTACTGATGGTTCGCCCCGCTTCCAGTCCCGCTTCGAGGTTCTGCTGAAAGCGTTCGGCGACGCGCTTCTGGTCAGCCCAGATGTAAACCGGCTGGCGCAGCAAGCGGACCTGGGGCTCCACGAAAAAGCCGGAGGGCGTGAGCAGCCGGTAGTATTCGCCGCCCAGATCGGTCAGGTAGCCCACGCGCGCGGTGGCACGCAGCTCAGAACCAAAGCCGCCGAGGCCTTGATGGACGAGGCGCAGGTTCAACTCGCCGCGGGAGATGTTGGAGGTGGACGCCGAAACATCAGGCCCCACGATCAGAAACGGTGGGCCGCTCGGATCGCCGCGCAGATGCACCAGCACACCGGTGTCGCGTGGTTCGCCGGGCGTGGCGGCAAAGGTCTCCCAGGTGGCCGTGTAGGAGCCGTCGGCTTCCACAGCACGCAGATCGGCATGCAGACTGTCGGCGGTGATCGGCTTCCCCTCGGCACTTTTCAGGTCGCGCCGCACCTCAGCATCTGCGCCGGGGCTGCCGCCATCCACGCGCAGCGCGTGCAGCGTGCCAGGAGCACCGTGCTGACGCGCGGCGCGTGCGGCCACGTACTGTTGCCACTCGGCCTCTGGCAGAGCGTAGCGCAGCAGCGCATCACGGTTGGCTTCGGCGGTGGCATAACCGGCCTTGATCAGTTCGTCGCCCTTGTCATAGCTGGTGCTTGAGTAGTGCCCGAGCGGAGCATTGAGCACGAGGTCAGCCTGCCGTTTGGACTGTTCCTCGTTGAGCGCGACGCCTGCCGCGAAGGCGCGGTTCAGCACGTCGACGATGGAGCCAATGTCTGAGGCGGTCATCTTGCCGGTTTCAAGATGTACGGCGATCACCACGTCAGCGTGCAGCTCACGGCGAAGAACGTCCGTGGGCAGGTTGTCCACGATCCCACCGTCGACGAGGAAATGCCCGTCGGCAGCCTTGACCGGCGGAAAGACGCCCGGGATGGAGACCGATGCGCGCAGAGCCTGCGGTAGCGGACCGGAGCGGAAGACGCGCGGCTCAAGCGTGGTCAGGTCAGTGGCCACGCAGCGGAAGGGAATGGGCAGCGCGTCGAAGTCGAGCGCGGCGCCGTTGTAGCCGGTCAGCTGGCGGTTGAGGAACTGGTTGAGTCCGCCGTCGGTGAGCAGCGCGTTGCGGATGCTGGCGTGATTCTTCAACCCGATGGTGAGGATGCCGGGCAGATCGCGGCGGTCCTGGCGGCGGCGAAAGCTGACGGCGGAGTAAGGCGTTTCCAGCGTGAAGACCGCGGTCATGTCATCGCCCACGGCAAGTTGGCGCAGTTCGGCAGGGCTACGGCCGGCTGCGTAGAGTCCGCCGATCAGGGCGCCCATGCTGGTGCCGCTGATGCGGTCCACCGGGACGTGGTGCTCCTCCATCCAGTCCAATACGCCGATGTGTGCGTACCCGAGGGCGCCGCCGCCCTCCAGCGCGAGGCCGATGACCGGGCGCGGTGCGGGTGTTTGCGCGGCGGTGTTCAGAACCGCAAGACAAAGCAAAGCGACAGAGATGGTACGAAGCATGCGGGGTTTCTCCTGCGTGCGGACGGGCAAAGACAGATCAGTGCTATGAAATGCGCGGATGAAAGCACTGAGACAGGGCTACAGATAAGACGCTCCAGTCGTGCGCGGGAAACAGAAAAAGCCCTCCCGCTGCCGGGAGGGCTCTGTCACTTGCGACGGCATGCGATAAAACCTTCAGTGCCTGTGCAGATTACTTGGGAGCCGCAGGGGTGAAAATTTCGCGCCTGTGGCCGGGTTCCGGTTTGGGTTTGGGTTTCGGCGCTTTCTTTGTTTCCTTCTTGCCTTTGTCTTTATTTCCCATGGGCCAAAGAATGCCACAGCCGGGCGGCCTGCGCAAAGGGCCGTCTCGCGGGGAGACGGCCCTTTGGCATAGGTTGCGGAGCTACTGCTTTGCTTCGGTAGGCTTCTCCTCAGAGGCGTCCGGGCCGGGTGTGTGTGTCAGGTGGTCGTGGTTCAGAATGGCGTTGAAGACCATGGCGTAGGTGCCGAGCGTGGCGCCGCGATAGACCGGGTTGTTGCCGAACAGCAGCACGTGGCCCTGGCCCAGGTGTGCATCGACGACGATGGCGTGTTCGGCGATGGAGCCGCCCTTGTCGAGCAGGCCGTCAAGCAGCAGGTCCTTTGCGCCCGCAAGGCGCAGCACCACGCCGGGGCGCAGCGCATCAGGGATGAGCGCGAGGTTGTTGCGCATCTGCTCCTCGTTGAGCTTCTTCGGCTGCCACGGCTTCTGCTTGTCCAGCGGCTCCGGCTCCACAAACGTGCGGCCTTGCGGGCGGTCGCTGTCGTCAACGTTGCCGCGGCCGGTGGGCCGTTCGGCGTAGGGGTCCATCAGCGTGCGGCCTCCGGTGCGGCCCAGCGTGTTGCTCACGTTGAAGACAAGCCCATTGGCGCTGATCACCGGCACGCCTGCGCCGTAGCCGTACGCAACGGGGCTGGCCTTGTCCACGAACAGCGAGCTGAGCACGGTGCCTACGACGCGCGCATCGCCGTGCGGCGCAACGCTGACGCCGGGCGCAAAGCCCATGTCGATGGCGAACTGCGCTGTGTCTTCAGCGGTGATGAGCAGGCCGCCGTCTTCAACAAACTTCTTGAGGTGTGCAAGGCCGTCATAGCCGAGGCCGGGGCGCATGTCGTCGGTCGAATCGATGCGGCCCAGGTTTGGCGTCAAGTCGGACTTCTGCCACGGCAACGGGTTGTTCCAGCGCGGCAGGCCGTCAATGATCTCCTGCGACGAGGTGCGGCCCACGGGCGCGAAGATGATCACGTCATACCTGGCACGCAGGTCATCGGTCTTCGCAGCGGTCTGCGTGCTGATGGTGTCAAAGGGAACGCCTTCGGCGTCGAAGGCGTAGCGCCACCAGCCCTCGGTCTGCGTCGCAAGCCAGGTGTGCATCATGGCGATGCGCGGCGCAGGAGCCGCGTGCGTGGCAACCTGCGGTGCGGCTGCCACTCGCACGCCGTCGAGCGCGAGCGCGTGCAGTGCGGTGGAGAGAGCGTCGTCACTGGCTCCGCTCACCAGCAGCGATCCGGCGTTGAAGTGCTTGCCCGCTGCGTCAAAGGGCTTTTCGGCCACCTCGATCTTCGCGCCTTTGAGCTGATAGACGAGCGAGAGCAGCGAAACCTGCGCGGAGTTGTTGACGGCGGTCACGGTGCCCGCGCCTTCCAGCTTGCCTGCAACGGCGAGTGGGTCAGTGACGGGTTTCATGGCAGCCTTGAGAAACGCGGCATCGGGCACGCGTACCGTGTTCACGTTGAACAGGTGCGAGAACGACCAGCCGGTGTCGTCGTAGGGATGCTTCTGCACGTCGTCCGGCGCCCAGAACTGGCGGTCGAGCAGCGCATCGGCCACACGTGCGTACGGCTGGTCCATGCGGATCACGATGGAACCGGCGGGGAAGGTCTGCTGCTTCGGCTTGCCGTCGCGCTTCTCGGCGGGCAGCGTAGCGGTGGCGGCCTCACTCAGTTGCGAGACTTCGACGTGCTGCAGCTTGAGCACTTTGAGCAGCTCGGCGGTGCGGTTGGCGGTGGCCGCGTCGGGCGGCAGCACGTAGGCCGCGGGCCCCTCGAGCGTGGGCTTCAGTACGCTGCGCTTGCTCTTGAGGTAGTAGTTCTCAAGAAAGTGGTGCGTGTGCTGCGAGAAGTAGGAGATGGTGGTCAGCAGCGCCGTCTGCTCGTAGTTGTTGTTGTCGCGCTGCGACCAGGTGACCACGGGCCACGGCGGGTTCTGGCGGTACCAGGTGCGCGAGTAGTCCTCTGGCTGCAGGATGCGCTTTTCAGTGTCCGCGCCGCCGTTGCCAAAGGTCTCATAGAGGCGGCTGATGCCGTTGTGCATGCCGGCGAGAAACATCAGGTAGCCGGGGCTCCAGGTGTCAAAGTCGCCGTGGGTGAAGGCGCCGGGCATGCCGAAGCTCTGCATCTGCGCCACGTTGTTCCAGCCCAGCTCAGCCCACTCGTCGGCCAGCGTGGGGTCGATCCACGCGTTGTAGGGCGCGTCGCCCACGGTGTTGTCGTAGAGGAAGGGCACTGACTCGTGGAGATCATGCAGCACCTGCGCGTGCCAGCCCAGATAGGTGTCCAGCACGTTGCGCGTGAGCTGGAGCGTCATGCCCATGGCGTCGCGGTTGTTGTCGTGCGCCACGTAGTGGCCCCAATAGAGCAGGTGCGGCCACTTCTCATTGGGGTGCGCCTTGTGCCACTTGTAGATGTCCACCATGCGGTCGCGGCCGTCCACTTCCACCACGGGCGTGATGAGCACAATCATGTGCGAGCGGATGTACTTGATGTACGGCGCGTCGTCGACGGCAAGCCGATAGGCCAGCTCCATCAGCGCCGTGGGCGCGCCGGTCTCCGGCGAGTGGATGGTGCCGGTGATGTAGTAAACCGGCCACGACTTGTCGATCAGCGCGCGCGCCTTGGCGTCATCCAGCCCGATGGTGCGCGGGTCGGCGAGCTGCGCCAGGCGAGCGTCGTTTTCCTTCGCGTTGGCGAGCAGTTCAGGGTCCGCGATGGCGGCGGCGATCATCTCGCGGCCTTCTTCACTGTGGCCGATGGTGACCACCTTCACGCGCGGGCTCGCCGACTCCAGCATGCGAAAGTACTTGTACACGTCCTCGGCATAGGGCAGCATGTCCGGCGCACCAGAGACGTCGCCCAGCACCTTTTCCGGCGTGGGAACGGTCTTGGACGCGGGCAGGTAGCTGACCAGCGGCGAGAGGAACGCCTTGTCGGTGGTGTATTTCGCAATGTGGTCCGAGTAGCTCTGATCGACAGGCTGCTTGGGATCGCGATCGTAGTTCGCGTTCAGGGTCTGTGCGTGCGGGGTTTGCGGCGCGCAACACAGCGCGGCAACGGCGAGAAGACAGGCGGAGAAGGTACGTCTCATGGTCCTCATCTCAATTGAATTAGCTGCTGCACGGGCAAGCGGGTGCAGCGCGGGGCCGCGGTGAGTGCGTGAAGGCTGCAGTTCCTCGGCCATGTCGTGGATAAGCGACAACGGCGCAAACGCAGGACTGGCCTTCCCGCGGGAAGTGCACAACAGAAAACGGTGCTTCCAGACTACACGGACCCGGCGGGAGGCGTGTCCTGCTGTGTGGCGCGACTTTTGCGCACAGGCCGTGTTTGAGCAGGCAAGACTACGTGTGTGAAACAGCGCCCGGCATTTCGGCCAGCTAGGAGCGTCGCTTACAGAATTTTGACCGGCCGGTGTAGTCAATGTCTGCGGCACGCGCCACTTTCCTTGGTATGATGAGGCCACATCCGGCATTTGCAACCAGAGCCTGGCCGCTTTCGGCCACCCCCGCAGTGACATGAGCGCTGGAGCCGGCTTCCTCGTCGATAGCATGAACACGCATTGTCACTTTTTCTGAGGATGGGAGTTTCAGCCGATGGCTGCAACAGCTGAAAAGCCGCGTGTGCTGGTGGTAGACGATGAACAGATCATCGCCAACACCTTGGCGCAAATCCTCAACCAGAGCGGCTTTGCAGCCACCGTGGCCTACAGCGGTGAGCGCGCCATTGAGCTGGCTCCCGGCCTGCGTCCAGACATACTGATCAGCGACGTGGTAATGTTCGGCCTGACCGGCGTGGATGTGGCCATGGCTGTAACACGCAGCCAGCCCGCTTGCCGCGTCGTGCTGTTCTCCGGGCAGGCTTCCACGGCTGACCTGCTGCGCCGCGCTGAGGAGCAAGGGTGCCACTTTGAGATTCTGGCCAAGCCTGTACACCCGCGCACACTGCTGAGCTTGCTGCAGAAACCCAACTGAGCACCAGCCAGGCATTTCGCCGATACAATCAAGGTTGAGGCAGCCCGTCCAGGCGCGTGTTTTGTCGCGCAGGTGTGGCTGCATGGAGAACCTCGATGCCCCTGATGAAGACTTCCAATCCCGTGCTGAGCAACAAATCGTTCGACAATCTTTCCGGCAGCCTCTACGGCGGCGCCATTGATGCAACCCAGCGCATGACGCTGAGCGGAACGGTCAACAAAACCGGCGTGCTGCTGCTGTGCGTGGCCACAACGGCGTACTGGACGTGGAGCCGGTTCCTGGCCTCGCGCGATCTGGCAGACGTTGCTCCCTATTTGCTTGTGGGCCTGTTGGGCGGATTCATCATGGCCATGGTGACCACGTTCAAGCGCGAGTGGGCTCCTGTGACGGCTCCGATGTATGCGCTACTGGAGGGGCTGGCGCTCGGCGGCATCTCGGCGGTCTTTGACCTGCGCTATCCGGGCATCGCGATACAGGCCGTGGGCCTGACGTTCGGCACGCTGCTGGCGCTGCTGCTGGTTTACAGCACCGGCATGGTCCGTGTGACGGATAAATTCCGTATCGGTGTGTTTGCGGCCACGGGCGGCATCGCGCTGTTCTACCTGGCGCAGATGCTGCTCGGCTTCTTCGGCGTCCACTTCCTGAGCAGCGTGCACGGCAGCGGCACGGTCGGCATCGTGTTCAGCCTGTTCGTGGTGGGCATTGCGGCGCTGAACCTGATTCTGGACTTCGACTTCATTGAGCGTGGCGCAAACCAGGGCGCGCCGAAGTACATGGAGTGGTACGGCGCATTCGGCATCATGGTCACGCTGGTGTGGCTGTATCTGGAGATCCTGCGCCTGCTGGCGAAGACGCGCAGCCGCAACTGAGGCTCTGCTGCCGTAAACAGAACAAACACGAAGGGCCTCCTCCCGTTGGAAGAGGCCCTCAGCTTGATGACAGACCATTTCGTCAGCAGCTTCGTGTCAGGGCACGACTTCAGCCGTGCCGCAAGAATCCACCTAAAACGCGGAGGCTTCAGCCCCTGCGGGTGTTCCCCCGCCCCGATTCCGGGTGCCCCACCCTCGCCGCGTCTTTGCCTTTGCGGCTAGGGTGGGAAAGCAAGTCCGCAACTCCGCCACAACCAAGCTTCGTGCCACAAGAGTCCGCCTAAAACGCGGGGGCTTCAGCCCCTGAGCGCGACTTTCTCCTACATCAACCGACTTTGTCAGCAGCCTGATGGCCTCTTCCACCTGGAAGAGGCCATCAGGCTGCGGTGAAGATGCGTCAATCCGCTGACGGAGCGACGTAGACCTGTCGTGGTGTTGTCACCTTGCCGACAGTTCCGGCCGCCTTCAGGCTCATCGGGACAAGCTCTCCGCTGCCTTTCGACTGCGCGGAGAAGCGGAGCCGGTACTGGTGGTCGAACCGCTCTCGCAGATCCCGGAAGAACGAGTCGAACGAGACGGGGTTGCCAGAGCCGTTCCAATAGCTGACACCGCCCGTGGCGTCGGCCACCATCTGCAGCAGGCTCTGGCCGCCACTGCTGAGTGCCTGCGAGCGATCTGCCAGCCCTGTGTTGGTCCAGTAGATGGTGTAAACCACCATGCCCGCCCGCGCTGCGTCGCGGATCGCAGATTGAACATACGGGTCTTCTGGATCAAACGCCGGGCTGTAGTTGTCGATGCCGTCGGTGATCATCACCACTTCGCGGCGTGCACTGGAGTTCTGTGAGGGCCAGCGCTTCGCCAGGTCTGAGAGGCAGAAATAAGGGCTGCCACTCTGTCCCGGCGCGCCTGCGGGCAGCCGCAGGCTCTTCAGCACAACCTTGGGATCACCGGAAAGCGGTCCGTCGAAGGCTGCACGGCCGTTCTGCATGTAGGCGATTCCGGCGCGGCTGCCGGCAGGAAGCTGTTGCAGAAAGTCACGGATTGCGTCGTTCTGCGTGCCCAGTGAGCTGCGCGCGCTGCCGTCAATCAGAAGAACCAGCTCCAGCGGCCCATTCTGATTGTTGAGCGCGGTCCACTCGCTCACCTCGGCGGGCTTGCCGTTGACCTTGAGATCCAGATCCTGCGCTTCAATGGCGGGATTTGCCTCGTGGCTTCCCTTGGCCAGCACGGTCACCACCGCGCGGCCTTCAGTTTGCACGGCCGGTGCAGAATACGCAGGAATGGCGGCTGCAATTGCTGCCGCCAGCGTCGGGAGCATCAAACCCTTCATTTAGAGGAACCTCCAGCCCCCGCGGAGGAAAGACCATCTCCGTGGAGAGCACCTTCTCACTCTGTTAGATGGAATTAAACGCGATTAGTTGTGGTCGCCAAGCCGGCGTACCTGTTTGCAATTTCGCGGCCAATCCGGTATTCTCCATTGATGTGCCCGGAAGTGTCTTCCGGGCCGTCATTACGACCACGGTCTTCGGGTCTGTTCGAACCTTGCAGCACGGTGGAAACACCAGAAGCATAGAAGGTTCCAGGCTACCCGCCATGCGGGGCTGGCGGAGACGGTGGGAGACGAGGGACGAATGGCAAAAGTCAGCAAGAATATTGCGAAGGCGCGCGCGGCTGTGACCAAGCCGGCCTATCCGCTTGCAGAGGCCGTCAGCCTGCTGCAGCAGGTTAAGTACGCCAAGTTTGATGAGACCGTCGATCTGACCATGCGCCTGGGTGTGGACACCCGCCACGCTGATCAGATGGTGCGTGGCACGGTGGTTCTGCCGCATGGACTGGGCAAGACCAAGACCGTGGCCGTAATCGCCACCGGCGACCGCCAGAAGGAAGCGCAGGAAGCGGGCGCGGACTTCGTGGGTGGCGAAGAGATGGTCGAGAAGATCCAGAAGGAAAACTGGACCGACTTCGATGCACTGATCGCGACGCCGGACATGATGAAGGTGGTCGGTCGTCTGGGTAAGGTTCTCGGCCCCAAGGGCCTGATGCCGAACCCCAAGACCGGTACGGTGACCATGGATGTGGCCGCTGCGGTCAAGGAAATCAAGGCCGGTAAGGTAGAGTTCCGCGCCGACAAGACCAGCCTGGTGCACGTTCCGGTGGGCAAGCTGAGCTTCTCGTCAGAGAAGCTGGTTGAGAACGCCCGTACGGTGATCATCTCGATCGTCCGTGCCAAGCCTTCCGCCGCCAAGGGCAAGTACATCAAGAGCATCACGCTGAGCTCGTCAATGGGTCCGGGCGTGCCGCTGGATGCGCTGGCCGCCGAAGCAGCCGCGAAGAAGTAGGCGTCCGGTTGCGGCCCGTTGAGGCCGCGGCAAGCAAGAGATTTTGAGTTGTGAAGCAGCGCCGCCCGAGTGTGGCGCGACCCGGTGAGGGGAGCAGAAAGATGGCGATTTCAAAAGCAAAGAAGGCCGAGAAGGTCGAGCTGCTGTCCAGGGAGCTGGAAGGCTCGACGACCGCGATCATCGGCACGTTTACCAAGCTGACCGTGGCCCAGGACTTCGCTCTGCGTAAGACCATCCGCGAGTCGGGTGGCCGGTATCGCGTGGTCAAGAACAAGTTGGCCGCGATCTCGAGCAAGGGTACGCAGGTTGAAGAGGCACTGAAGGGCCTGAAGGGCGTCAACTCAGTGGCCTTCACCTCTGGTGATCCGGTGGCCCTGGCCAAGGCTTTCGCCAAGTGGGTTGGCGATAATGCGGAGTTTCAGTTCAAGCTGGGCATTGTGGATGGCAAGCTGCTGACGGTTGATGACGTCAAGGCTCTTGCGACGATGCCGGGCAAGGAAGAGATCTTCGCAAAGCTGCTGTTCCTGATCAACGCGCCGGCACAGCGCCTGGCGACCGTGATCAACGCCACTGGCCGCGATCTGGCGGTGGTGATCGGGCAGGGCGTGGAGAAGGAAAAGTTTGCAGCTGCCGCCCAGGCGTAAAACCGGGCAGGCTGCACAGAGTTTTGGCTCGAGCTGAGGCTGAGGGGGCGCTGGTCTGGCGCATCGGAAACTGTCAGTCAGGGCTTTGAGTCGGGTAGTACACATCAAATGGTTTGGATTGGAGATAAAGACATGGCGGATCTCGCACAGTTGAAGGAACAGATTGTTGGCCTGAGCCTGCTTGAGGCGGCTGCTCTGGTGAAGGAGCTCGAGGAGACCCTCGGCGTTTCGGCTGCGGCTGCAGCCCCGGTTGTGGTGGCTGGCGCGGCTGGCGCGGCGGCTCCTGCTGCCGAAGAGAAGACCGAGTTCCAGGTTATCCTGAAGGACGCGGGCGCAAACAAGATCAACACCATTAAGGCTGTTCGCGAAGTCACTTCGCTCGGCCTGAAGGAAGCCAAGGACCTGGTTGACGGCGCTCCCAAGGCTCTCAAGGAGTCGGCGACCAAGGAAGAAGCCGAGGCCATCAAGAAGAAGTTTGAAGGCGTCGCGACCGTCGAAATCAAGTAGTTTGGTTCTCGAGTTGCAAGACAGGCGAAGACGCGCTACGATAATCGTTGCGCGTCTTTCTGTCCCTTTCGTCTGAAGAAAGGAAGCAGGCGAGGGGTGTGACGCGTTCTGGGAGTGGTGGCAGGGCACGGCGGCGCACTGGAAGCGGAAGTGGCGATATTGCACTTCTGGCGACTGTGAGGCTGTGAGACTGTGAAGTGCCTAGGGCCAGCGGGACAGGCGGAATTCCCGTTGGTGGCGAGCGGCTGGCGGGCGAGCAGATAAGCGAGCTTTGGGATCGGCGAGAGTGGGGATCAGAATTCGGATGGGAGCACAGGCAGTTGGCCGCGCTCGTGAGGCATTGCGCCCTTGCGAGCTTTTCGTGTCTCTCGTATATAGCAGATAGGGCTGGATCTCCGGCAGCATCTGCACTCATGCGGGTGGGGTATCAGAAAAAGTTTTCCCGCATGCCCTCTTCTCCGATTGTGCGCAGTCTAGCGCACTTGTCCAACTCGCGGCAATGCCCGCAACGAAACCCGCAGCACCTCCCAGGTGCACGCGTCTGGTCTTTTGCCAGACAAGGGAATTGACCGGCCTTTTGGGGCTGGTTTGGGACTTTGGTCGACCTACCGTAGTTTTGCCGGTGCCCCGGGGACTCAGGCACTGGCCTGGCGTAGCAGGCGAGCTGCGCTGGCACGACGAGCCTCAGGAGTGAAGCATGTCCAACGAGAAGCGCGCGATTCGCAGCCGGCTCGATTTTTCCAAGATTCCAACCGCAACGCAGATCCCCAACCTGATCGAAGTGCAGCGCCGCAGCTACGAGCGGTTCCTGCAGATGGACAAGCTGCCCAACGAGCGCGACGACTCGGGCCTGCAGTCGGTCTTTACCTCGGTTTTCCCCATCACGGACTTCCGCGGTATCTCGCAACTTGACTTCGTTGACTTCTCGATCGGCAACTGGGAGTGCAAGTGCGGCCACCTGAAGGGGCTCCATCACCTGCGCACCGCCTGCGTCAACTGCGGCGCCATGGTGATCACGGATCCGTTCCTTCCGGGCGAAGTGCTCTGCCACAAGTGCGGCACATATAACAAGAACACGCCTGACTTCTGCCAGAAGTGCGGTGACCCCGTCGGCCTGCAGTTGAAGTACGACCAGCAGGAGTGCGAAGAGCGCGGCATGACTTTCTCCGCTCCGCTCAAGGTCACGGTACGCCTGACCATCTACGACAAGGACCCCGAGACCGGCAACAAGACCATCCGCGACATCAAGGAGCAGGAAGTCTTCTTCGGCGACATTCCGCTGATGACGCCGAACGGCACGTTCATCGTCAACGGCACCGAGCGCGTGATTGTTTCGCAGTTGCACCGCTCGCCGGGCGTCTTCTTTGAGACGGCGAACAACCGCACCTACTTCCTGGGCAAGATCATTCCCTACCGCGGCTCGTGGGTGGAGTTTGAATACGACCAGAAGAACACGCTCTACGTTCGCATCGACCGCAAGCGCAAGTTCCTGGGCACCATCTTCCTGCGCGCGCTCGGCCTGCGTTCGGACGAGGAGATCCTCAAGACCTTCTACACGGTCGACCGCATCAGCGTGAATGATGGCAAGCTCGAGTGGGCAGTGGCCCCCGAGGGTGCCTCGACCCATCTGCTCGGCGTCAAGCCAGCGAGCGCGGTTACGAACAAGGGCGAGGAGATTGTCCACGCCGGCCGCAAGGTCACGCCCAGCATCCTCAAGGCTCTGCGCGGCGCGGCGATCGAGAAGGTTGAGGTTGATGCTGCTGAAATTGACGGCGCACTGACCGCTGCCGATGTCATCGATCTGGCCACGGGCGAGGTTATCGTCGAGGCCAACGTTGAGTTGACCGCCGACCGCCTGCACAAGATTGTTTCGTCTGGCGCCACCACGTTCGAGGTCTTCTTCCCCGAGCGCGATGACGTGGGCAACATCATCACCAATACGCTCAAGCGCGACTCCGTGCACAAGCCGGAAGAGGCGCTGATCGAGATCTACCGCAAGCTGCGTCCGGGTGACCCGCCGACGCTGGACACGGCCACGGCTCTGTTCGAAGGCATGTTCTTCGATCCGCGCAAGTACGACTTCTCGCGCGTGGGCCGGCTCAAGTTCAACATCAAGCTCTATGAGAACCAGGACGCGACACCGCTCGATCACCGTACGCTGACGCCCGAGGACTTCTACTCGACGATCCGCTACCTGCTCAAGCTGCGCAAGAACATCGGCTTCGTCGACGACATCGACCACCTCGGCAACCGCCGCGTGCGCGCCGTGGGCGAGCTGATGGAGAACCAGTTCCGCATTGGCCTGGTCCGTATGGAGCGCGCCATCAAGGAAAAGATGAGCGTGTATCAGGAACTCAATACGGCCATGCCGCATGACCTGATCAACGCCAAGCCCGTGATGGCGGCCATCCGCGAGTTCTTCGGTTCGTCGCAGCTGTCGCAGTTCATGGACCAGACCAACCCGCTGTCGGAGATCACGCACAAGCGCCGCCTCTCCGCACTGGGACCTGGCGGTCTGTCGCGTGAGCGTGCTGGATTTGAAGTCCGCGACGTGCACCCGACGCACTACGGCCGTATCTGCCCGATTGAAACGCCGGAAGGTCCGAACATCGGCCTGATCAGCTCGCTGTCGTGCTTTGCACGCATCAACGAGTACGGCTTCATCGAGTCGCCTTACCGCAAGGTGAAGGACTCCTGCATCCTCGAATACGTGGAGATCACCAACGCGGGCGAGAGCGGCATGCGCGTGGGCGACCACATTGAGAAGGATGCTGCGATCAAGCTCAACGCCGAGCTGAAGAAGGCCGGCAAGCGCACCGTCGACCACATTCCGTACAGCTTCTACCTGTCGGCATGGGAAGAGGACAAGCACACCATCGCGCAGGCCAACATCGAGTTTGACGATGACGGCCACATTACCGAAGACCTGGTCAACGCACGCCGCCAGGGCAACTTCGTGCTGGTGCCGCGCGAGGAGGTCGACTACATCGACGTCTCGCCGAAGCAGTTGGTCTCTGTGGCCGCATCGCTGGTGCCGTTCCTGGAGCATGACGACGCGAACCGCGCGCTGATGGGCGCGAACATGCAGCGCCAGTCGGTGCCGCTGCTCGTGGCTGAAGCGCCGTTCGTCGGTACGGGCATGGAAGGCGTGACCGCGCGCGATTCAGGCGCTGTCATTCTGGCCAAGCGTAACGGCATTGTGGATTCGGTCGACTCCGAGCGCATCATCATCCGCGTGGATGGCGAGCATCATCCGACGCAGCTGTCGCGCGAGGTTGGTTCGGACATCTACCAGCTGATCAAGTTCAAGCGCTCGAACCAGAACACGTGCATCAACCAGAAGCCGGTGGTGCGCGAGGGCGACCGCGTGCTCAAGGGCCAGGTGCTGGCCGACGGTCCCTGCACGGAGAACGGCGAACTTGGTCTCGGCCGCAACGTGCTGGTGGCCTTCATGCCGTGGCGCGGATACAACTTCGAGGACGCCATCCTCATCAGCGAAAAGCTGGTGCGCGAGGACTACTACACCTCAGTGCACATTGAGGAGTTCGAAATCGAAGCCCGCGACACCAAGCTCGGGCCCGAGGAGATCACGCGCGACATTCCCAACGTCAGCGAGCATGCGCTGCGCGATCTGGACGAGAGCGGCATCATCCGCATCGGCGCCCAGATCGGCCACGGCGACATCCTCGTCGGCAAGGTGACGCCCAAGGGCGAAACCCAGCTGACTCCGGAAGAGAAGCTGCTGCGCGCCATCTTCGGTGAAAAGGCCGGCGACGTGCGCGACGCATCGCTCACCTGCCCTCCGGGAATCGAGGGCACGGTGGTTGACGTGCGCATCTTCAGCCGCAAGGGCCAGGAGAAGGACGAGCGCGCCAAGCAGATCGAGGGCGAGTACATCGCCAAGCTCGAGAAGAACCTTGGCGACGAAATCCGCATTCTGACTGACGAGCGCCTGAAGCGTCTCGAAGGCATCCTGGGTGGCAAGGTTGTGCTGGCTGACCTGCACGACGAGCGCACCAACAAGCGCCTGCTGACCAAGGACTCGATCCTCGATCGCGAGACCATCGAGCGCATCTCGACGAAGAATCTGAAGCGCATCCGCTATGCCGACAAGGACCCGCGGGTAAACGAGCAGATCGACGAGATCGAAGAGATGACTTCGCGCCAGATCGAAGTGCTGCGCAAGATCACCAACGAGAAGATCGCCAAGCTGCAGAAGGGCGATGAGCTGCCTCCGGGCGTCATCAAGCTGGTCAAGGTCTACATCGCCATGAAGCGCAAGCTGTCGGTTGGCGACAAGATGGCCGGCCGCCACGGTAACAAGGGTGTCATCTCGCGCATTCTGCCTGAGGAAGACATGCCCTACCTGCCGGATGGTACCCCGGTGGAGATCGTGCTGAACCCGCTCGGTGTGCCTTCCCGTATGAACGTCGGCCAGATTCTGGAGACGCACCTGGGCTGGGCCGCCGCGGAACTCGGCAAGAAGATCAACAAGCTCGTCGATGCCAACTCGGATGTGAACTACGTGCGTGAAGCGATGCGCAAGGAGTTTGCTGGAACGGCCTGCCTGCGTCAGCTTGAAGAGCTGGACGACGACATGCTGATCCGCGTGGCACGCGGCATGAAGAAGGGCATCTGGTTCGGGACGAACGTATTCGACGGTGCGCAGGAGGGCGAAATCAAGGCCCTGCTGACCGCTGCCGGACTGCCGACCTCGGGCAAGACCAAGCTCTACGACGGCATGACGGGCGAACCCTTCGAGCAGCCAGTCACGGTGGGCTACATCTACATGCTGAAGCTCTCGCACCTGGTCGACGACAAGATCCACGCTCGTTCGATCGGACCGTACTCGCTGATCACCCAGCAGCCGCTGGGCGGCAAGGCGCAGTTCGGTGGCCAGCGCTTCGGAGAGATGGAAGTCTGGGCGCTGGAAGCTTATGGCGCTGCTTACATCCTGCAGGAGTTGCTGACCGCGAAGTCCGACGACGTGTACGGCCGTACCAAGATCTACGAGGCCATCGTCAAGGGCGAAGCAGCCATCGAGCCGGGTGTGCCGGAGTCGTTCAACGTGCTGATCCGCGAGCTGCAGTCGCTGTGCCTGGACGTGGAGCTGATCAAGCGCGCCGACTTGGAGCGCAAAGCACCCGCGCCGGAAGTTGCAGCCGTAGCTGATTGAAGCTGACAGCCGTCAGCTTTCAGCCCTCAGCCTGAATGCGAGGAGCTGGAAGCTGATGGCTGATAGCTGAACGCCAAGTTTTAGGGGTCCTTCTTGAAAGCGGCACAATCGCCGCCACCCGGGAAGGAGGGACCCACGAGCAATCCCGGGAAAAGCCGCGGCAGGGTCAACAAGCCTTGCCAAGGAGGGTCGCCTTGTTCCGTTCGAACCCGTTTGAGCTCACGAGCCCGATCACCGATTTCGACGCCATCCGCATCATGCTTGCATCGCCGGAGAAGATCCGCAGCTGGTCGCATGGTGAGGTCACGAAGCCGGAAACCATCAACTACCGTACCTTCAAGCCGGAGCGCGACGGCCTGTTCTGCGCCCGCATCTTTGGACCTGTGACGGACTGGGAGTGCCTCTGCGGCAAGTACAAGCGCATGAAGCACCGCGGCGTCATCTGCGACAAGTGCGGCGTCGAAGTCACCGTTTCCAAGGTCCGTCGTGAGCGCATGGGCCACATCGAGCTGGCTTCGCCCTGCTCGCACGTGTGGTTCTTCAAGGGCCTGCCCTCGCGTATCGGCCACCTGCTTGATATCTCGCTGCGCGACCTCGAGAGCATCCTCTACTTCGAGTCTTATGTCGTGGTCGATCCGGGCGACGCGCCCGTGCGCGAGCGCGAGATCATCAAGGACGAGAACCGCTACCGCGAACTCGACCAGCAGTACCGCCCCACCGGCTTCAAGGCCATGATGGGCGCTGAAGCCATCAAGGAACTGCTCAAGCGCGTCCAGATCGAAGAGCTGGCGGTTGAACTGCGCGAGCGCATGAAGACTGAGACTTCTGCGCAGAAGAAGATCAAGTACGCCAAGCGCCTCAAGGTTGTCGAAGCCTTCCGCAAGTCGAGCAACAAGCCGCAGTGGATGATTCTCGACGTGCTGCCCGTCATTCCTCCTGAGCTGCGCCCGTTGGTGCCACTGGATGGCGGCCGCTTTGCCACGTCTGATCTGAACGACCTCTATCGCCGCGTCATCAACCGCAACAACCGGTTGAAGAAGCTGATGGACCTGCACGCGCCTGAGGTCATCGTGCGTAACGAAAAGCGCATGCTGCAGGAAGCCGTCGACGCGCTGTTTGACAACGGCCGCCGTGGCCGTGTGCTGCGTGGCGCCAACAACCGTCCGCTCAAGTCTCTGTCTGACACGCTCAAGGGCAAGCAGGGCCGCTTCCGCCAGAACCTGCTCGGCAAGCGCGTGGACTACTCCGGCCGTTCGGTGATCGTCGTCGGTCCCGATCTCAAGCTGCACCAGTGCGGCCTGCCGAAGAAGATGGCGCTCGAGCTGTTCAAGCCGTTCATCTATCACCGCCTGGAGCAGACCGGCCACTGCACCACCATCAAGCAGGCCAAGGAAATGGTGGAAATGCAGGAGCCCGTGGTTTGGGACATCCTTGAGGAAGTCATCAAGGACCACCCGGTGCTGCTGAACCGCGCTCCTACGCTTCACCGTCTCGGCATTCAGGCCTTTGAGCCGGTGCTCGTCGAGGGCAAGGCCATCAAGATTCACCCGCTGGTCTGCACGGCGTTCAACGCCGACTTCGACGGCGACCAGATGGCCGTGCACATTCCGCTCTCGCCTGAGGCGCAGATCGAAGCCAGCGTGCTGATGCTCGCTGCGCACAACATTCTGTCGCCCGCTTCGGGCCAGCCGATCACCGTGCCGACGCAGGACATGGTTCTCGGTCTCTACTACCTGACCAAGGCCAAGAAGGGCGCCGTGGGCGAGGGCCGCGTGTTCTCCACCACGGACGAAATCCTCATGGCGCTTGAAGCCAAGGAAGTCGAGACTCTGACGCCGATCCGCATGCGCTACACCGGCAAGGTGCTCGACATGACCACGGCCTACGACGATCAGGACCTGACGCACACCGATGCGGTGGACTTCAACAAGGAGTACCTGTCCACCACGGTCGGCCGTGTCATCCTGAACGACGCGCTGCCCGCGGGCATGCCGTTTATCAACGGCCTGCTCAAGAAGAAGGGCATCGGCCAGCTGGTCAACTATTGCAACCAGAACCTGGGGCTGGAAACCACGGTTCGCATGCTGGACCGCATCAAGGAACTCGGCTACCAGTTCGCCACGCGCTCGGGCCTCTCCGTGGGCCTGGACGACATGGTGATCCCGGCGTCGAAGTACACCGTGGTTGATGCCGCTGACAAGAAGGTGATCGAAGTCCAGAAGCAGTACATGGACGGCGCCATCACCAACGGCGAGCGCTCGAACAAGGTTATCCAGATGTGGTCGTCGGTGACCGACCAGGTGGCCGACGAGATGTTCGGCAACATGAAGAAGGCCGACGACGATGGTGTCATGAACCCGGTCTACATCATGGCCGATTCCGGCGCCCGTGGTTCGAAGCAGCAGATCCGCCAGCTGAGCGGCATGCGCGGCCTGATGGCCAAGCCTTCGGGCGAAGTCATCGAGACGCCGATTACCTCGAACTTCCGCGAAGGCCTCACGGTGCTCGAGTACTTCATCTCGACGCACGGCGCACGTAAGGGCCTGGCCGATACGGCTCTGAAGACCGCCGACTCGGGCTACCTGACCCGCCGCCTGGTCGACGTGGCGCAGGACGTGATCGTGACCGAGTACGACTGCGGCACGAGCGAAGGCATCTACGTCGGTTCGATCGTTGAGTCGGGCGAGATCATTGAGCCCATGCGTGACCGTATCATCGGCCGCGTCTCGCTTGAACGCATCAAGGACTACGACGGCAACATCGTGGTGGATGTGAACCAGCTGATCGACGAAGACACGGCGTTGGCCGTTCAGGCCACAGGCGTGGAGAGGGTCAAGATCCGCTCGGTGCTCACCTGTGAGTCGCGCCGCGGCGTTTGTGCGCTGTGCTATGGCCGTAACCTCGGTTCGGGGCGCCTGGTCGAGCTCGGTGAAACTTGCGGTGTTATTGCCGCACAGTCCATCGGCGAACCGGGCACGCAGCTCACCATGCGTACCTTCCACGTGGGTGGTACGGCCAGCCGCGTGTCCGACAAGTCACGCACCGACGCCAAGAACAACGGCACCGTGCACTTCATCAACCTGAACTACGTTGAGAGCAAGGACGGCACGCTGGTCGCCATGAACCGCTCCGGTTCGATCGCCGTCATCGACGATCGCGGCCGCGAGAAGGAGCGCTACCAGGTGGTCTACGGCGCGCGTCTTCGCGTCAAGGACGGCGAGCAGGTCAAGCTCGGCCAGTTGATGGCTGAGTGGGACCCCTACACCTACTCCGTGCTCACCGAAATCGGCGGCGTGGTCACGTTCAAGGACCTGCAGGAAGGCATCACGCTCAACGAAGAGGTCGACGAAGTCACCGGTCTCTCGCGCTGGGTGGTTGCCGACTCTCCGGATGAAAAGCGGCAGCCGACCTTCGTGGTCAAGGGGCCCAAGGGCAGCAAGCGTTACCTGCTGCCGCGCGGCGCTCACTTGATGATCGAAAACGGCGCCGAGGTTGGCCCGGGCGATGTGCTGGCGAAGATTCCCAAGGAGTCGACGCGTACCAAGGACATCACCGGCGGTCTGCCGCGCGTGGTGGAGCTATTTGAAGCGCGTAAGCCGCGTGAGACGGCCATCATCAGCGAGATCGACGGCGTAGTTCGCTTCGGCGAAGTCAGCAAGGGACAGCGCAAGATCTACGTCACGGCAGAGAACGGTGACGAGCGCGAGTACTCTGTGCCGCGCGGCATCTACGTCAACGTGCAGGAAGGTGAACACCTTCGCGCCGGTGACCCGCTCATGGACGGACCGCTCAACCCGCACGACATTCTTGCCGTGCTCGGTGAGAAGGAACTGCAGGCTTATCTGGTGAACGAAATCCAGGAAGTCTACCGTCTGCAGGGCGTGGCCATCTCGGACAAGCACATTGAAGTGATTGTCCGGCAGATGCTGCGCTGGGTCCGCATCGACGAAGTGGGTGACACGAACTTCCTGCTCGAGCAGCAGGTGGATCGGTTCCGCTTCCGCGAGGAGAACGAGCGCGTGCTGGCCAACGGTGGCCGTCCGGCTATCGGCCGTCCGCTGCTGCTCGGCATCACCAAGGCGTCACTCTCAACCGACTCGTTCATCTCCGCGGCCAGCTTCCAGGAGACGACCCGCGTGCTGACCGAAGCCTCGATCAACGGCGCAATCGACAACCTGCGCGGCCTGAAGGAGAACGTGATCGTCGGACGCCTCATTCCGGCGGGCACGGGCCTGGAGTACTACCGCAACGTGCAGCTCTCGCCTGAGCTTGAAGAAGCCGCGGCGAAGGTGCAGCAGGAAGTCCATGCTGAGATCGAAGCGGCTGAGCGCGAACTGGAGATGATGCGCCAGGAAGGCGAAGCCGAGGAGATGGCGGCCGAGTAGGCTCCTTCACTCATCCACAAATCAGAAAGGCCCGGCTCAATGCCGGGCCTTTCTGTATGCAGTGAAGTTCAGCCGCAGGCTGTGCGGCGGGGTGCCCAGGGAAGAGGGGAGCTTAGCTGCGGGGCCGTCCGCTGAGCTGTCCGGCTGCGCGCCGGCTGTTCTTGGCCTGGTACATTGCTGCGTCGGCTGCGGTCAGCAGCGCGTCGCTGGTGGCGCCGTCTGCGGGATAGATGGCCACGCCCACACTGGCAGAGCCGCGCAGCACGTATCCGTTCATCGTGAAGGGCGCGTCGAAGCAACGCTCTAAGCGCTGCGCAATTTCCTCCACGTCGGCCGGGCCGCGCGCTACGGAAACCAGCGCGGCGAACTCGTCACCGCCAAGCCGCCCCAGCATGTCTCCGGTGCGCAACTGCCGTTTCATGCGCAGTGAAACTTCCTGCAGGTAGAGGTCGCCAATGTGGTGGCCGTAGAGATCATTCACCAGCTTGAAGTCGTCAAGGTCAACGTAGATCAGTCCAAAGGTCGACTGCGTTTCGCGTGCACGCTCGATCAGATCCTGCAGGTGCCGGTCAAGCGAGAAGCGGTTGTGCATGTCGGTGAGCAGGTCGAACTCAGAGCGGTGCAGAAGGTCACTGTAGAGCTTGCGCGTTTCGATTGAAAGCGTAGCCAGCCGCACACCCGCGGTCAGCGCCTCGTTCTCCTCTGTTTCGTTTGGCGTCGGGTCTTCGAGCGCAGCGTAAAGCGTAGCCAGGATCAGACCTGTGCGCGAGGGAACATCGCGGCTGATGATGCGCAGGCCATCACGGTTAACCGGGGGGCGGCCCAGGCGCGGCCCGTCATTCACTTCGCACCAGCAGGGGGCTCCGTTCAGGATGAACGAGACCATTTCCGTGATGTGCTCCACGATGTCTGAGAGCGGACGCGTGCTGTTGATGTCCTCAAGAATCCGGCTGCGCCACTGCTCCAACTGCGCCGTGCGCCGCTCCTGTGCGGCGTCAGCCTCACTGCGCGCGGTGATGGCGGCAGTCTGCTGCCGCACACGCCGCCGCAGCATCCAGCCCCAGACGAAGATCACCAGGATGCCGAGCAACAGGACGGCAACCAGGCGCACAAGGTTCGCAACTGTAATCACGGGCGCTCCGGCCAGCAGCGTCAAGTCGTCATGCGTGCGCAGCAGAATGTTGAACGGTGTGCGGATGTCGAGTGAGCCGGGTGCGGTCATGATGCAGACGCCGACGACCCGCACGCGCGAACCGGCTGCCAGCTGCTTCATCGGCGGTTCTGGAACTGCGCCAGCGCTCTCCGGTGCGCGGTGCCGGTATATCGCTGAGAAGAGATTGCCGCCGACGTCGAGCACGTACTCGTCGCGCACGGCCGAGCGCAGGGACGCCACCACCTTGCCCTCAATGGAAACCAGGTCGTACACGTGGCGGCCACTCGCCAACTCGCTCCATGTCAGCGCCTGGGGCAGAACCGGGGCGGAGGACTCAAGGTCATGCAACTGCGCGCTGGTCAGCTGCAGGTAGCCATCGCGCACTTCGGGGAATCCGGTAGCATCGGCCACGTCGCCCACGTGCAGCGGAGCTGTGCCCGCCGTCGCAAGCCACAGGCTCTTGTTGCCGTCTTGCAGCACCGCGGCTTCACCGGGCTGATAGTAGGTGATGGTGCCGTGCACCCGCACACGATGGCTGAGATTGCTTACGCGATAGCCGGAGGCGATGCGGTCCATCGGCGTCAACGGCAATACCCACGGATCCAGCGCGGCACGCTGCAGAATCTTTACATCGCCAGGCGAATCGGCGTGCAGTTCCACACCCGTCTGCTGCATTTTGCCGTCAAACCGTCCAGACTCGACGCCGGTGACCACCACGTCTGCATCGAGATATCCATTCAGGGTGCCGGGGCTATCCAGGTTCAGAGTTACGGCAATCTCGCCGCCTTCGGTGTGCAGTTGCAGACGTGTCCGGCGCCCGCCTGCATCCACATACGGGACAGCATCGCGCACGACGCCTGCAACGGAGACCAGCCGCGCGTCAAAGTCGCCACGGATGAGCTGGTCATAAGTGGCTGGTACAGCAACAGGCAATGCACCGTGCCCCATCACGGTGACGGTCGAAGCTTTGACAATGGGCCGGAAGCTCGGCGCAGTCGTGCCCTTCACTTCCACGCGGTCGCCGGGAATAAGGTTGCCCCCAGCCCAGTCCACATACATGGCCGCGTCGCCGTCCTGCAGAAACAGTGTGCGGTCTGCGGAGCGGGCAAAGGTGACGGTGGCGGTGAAATCGACGGGGATGGAGCCGCGTGCCTCGTCATTGGCCAGGGAGCGCACTGCGCGCAGCGTCGTCAGCGGACCGGGCTGTGCGCACACCGCCGCGGCGCCCGCCGCTGCGGCAGCAAGCAGCAAGACCAATGTTCGAATCACGAGAGTTCCCGGCGCCTGCAAGTGCGGCCCCGTCCCCCCGGCGTGCCTCATGTGGTCGTCCTTCCCCTGATTCCCCTGAACCGTGACTGCTCCGGCTGTGTACTCCAACTTCGGGCTGGATATATCTAGAAATTCACCCCTGTGAATTCCTTTATTTTCTTCAATTTCATCTTACTCGTCGCGCAAAAACAGGAAACTAGCCCTTTCGCGGCATAACGGGTAGGTGTATCTCTGGTAACCGCAAGTGGAAACCTTTTGAGATGTCGCAGCTCCAACATACTCGCCTACAATAGCTTGCGAGTTCGCGAAGGTAAGGTCAGTGGGTCTATGAAGAAGCCAAACGAAGTTACTCCCGACACAAGCTCAACTGCCAGCGGAACCCAGGCGCAACCCACCCGGCGCATTCATGTGCTGGGTGTTCCTCTGGATCTGGGGGCCAGCCGCCGCGGCGTGGATATGGGGCCCTCGGCGTTGCGAGTGGCCGGGCTGGAGGCGCGGCTTGAGGAACTCGGCCATCACGTCTCTGATGGCGGCAACATCCAGGTGGCCATTGCAGAGACTCTCGGCTTTGGTGATCCGCATGCTCGCTACCTCAAGCAGATCGCGGAAACCTGTACGCGCACCGCAGAGGCGGTGGTCCACGCGCTGGAAGAGGGAAGCACTCCGCTGGTGCTCGGAGGCGACCACTCCATTGCCGTCGGATCCGTTTCTGGCGTCGCAGAGTTCCATCGCCGTCGCGGAGAAAAGATCGGTCTCGTCTGGGTCGACGCGCACTCTGACATCAACACGCCAGATACCTCGCCCTCAGGCAATGTTCATGGCATGCCACTGGCCTCGCTGGTCGGCATGGGGCCGCACGAGCTTACGCACATCTTCGGCTATGCGCCCAAGGTCGCGCGCCAAAACACGGTGCTGGTCGGCGTGCGCGATATCGACGCCGCCGAGCGTGCCAATATTCAGCGTGCGGGAATCGTGGTCTACACCATGCGCGACATTGACGAGCGCGGTATGCGCGCGGTGATGGAAGACGCCGTGCATGCTGCAATGGACGGGACTGCCGGCTACCACCTCTCGCTGGACATGGACTGGATTGACCCCGAGGATGCCCCCGGAGTGGGTACGCCTGTGCGCGGCGGCGCCACCTACCGCGAGGCGCACCTAGCCATGGAGATCGCCGCAGACCATGGCGGCATGCTCAGCTTTGAGATCGTCGAGGTGAATCCAGTGCTCGATGAACACAACCGCACCGCCGACCTGGCCGTTGAACTGGCCTGCTCCGCCTTCGGCAAGAAGATTCTGTAATCGCCGCGGCGAGGCGCTAGTTCGGCTTCCACAGCCCGACGACGTTCCCTTCCGGGTCGGCAAACCACGCGAAGGTTCCGGTGGGGATCGGCACGGGCGGCACAATGGTTTTTCCGCCCAGCTCAGCCACGCGCGCCAGGCTTGCTGCCACATCGTCTGTTTGGATGTAGAAGTGTGTGAACTGGTGCGGCTCATGGCCCAGCGCGGCGACGTGCCCCTGAATTCCCGCGCTTGATCCGGTATCGATCAAGCCCATCATCCCCGGGTCGATCTTCCAGCCAAAGGCATCGGCATAAAACGCGCTCGTCTTCGTCTTATCCTTGCAGCCGATCTCAAAATGCACCACCGGATGAGCCATGAAAGCCTCCCTGATCGCGGTCTGGATGCGACCAGCCTATCGATGGTAAATAGCGTTGTCCACAGCAAAAGAGGCAGGAACCCGGTGTGCGGTGGTGAAATAGAACCATGGCAAAGAAGTTGCGCGTTGGAATCCTGTTCGGCGGGCGCAGCAGCGAGCATGAGGTATCGCTGTTGTCGGCCGCTTCCATCATGAAGGCGATCGATCGCCGCAAGTTTGACGTGGTGCCCATCGGCATCACCAAAGAGGGCCGCTGGCTGGGCGCTGCCGACTCGGCTCTGCTGCTGGAGCAGGGCGATGCCGTGCTGGAGCGCAAGCTGAGCGCTGCCGGCGCTGAGGCTCCGGCGGCTTCCGCCGTCTTTTCGCCAGAGCCTGCCGCCGTAGCACTGGCGCAAAACGGGGCTTCCGGCCAGGCTGGACTCGACGTGGTGGTCCCCGTGTTGCACGGCACTTTCGGCGAGGACGGCACCATCCAGGGCCTCTTTGAACTGGCGGGTATCGCCTACGTTGGGGCCGGTGTACTTGGTTCGGCGGCTGGCATGGACAAGGATGTGATGAAGCGGCTGTTTGCGCAGGCGCGCTTGCCGATTGTGAAGCATGTGACGGTGCTCCGCGCCGACTGGGAGAAGTCCCCGCGCAAAACCAACGCTCTCATCGAGTCCAAACTGCGCTATCCATTCTTCGTCAAACCCGCCAACGCGGGATCCTCGGTGGGCATCAGCAAAGTGCACGACCACAGCGAACTCAAGCCAGCGCTCGCGCTCGCCGCGCAATACGACCGCAAGCTCATCATCGAGCAGGGCGTGGGTGGCAAAAAGGGCCGCGCGCGGGAGTTCGAGGTTGCAGTGCTTGGCAACGATGCACCGGTAGCGAGCGTGGTGGGAGAAATCATCCCGGGCAAAGAGTTTTATGACTACGAGGCCAAGTACCTCTCTGAGGGCTCCGTGCCGGTGATTCCGGCTGACATCACGCGAGCGGAAGAGAAGCAGATCCGCGCCATGGCTGTTGAGGCCTTCCGTGCCTGCGATCTTTCAGGCCTGGCCCGCGTGGACTTTCTGATGGAGCCCGAGGGCAAGCGCAGGATCTATCTGAATGAGGTCAACACGCTGCCTGGCTTCACTTCCATCAGCATGTATCCAAAGCTCTGGGATGCAACGGGCATCGGCTACCGCGACCTGATTACGCGGCTTGTTGAGTTGGCGCTTGAGCGCCACCAGGACCGCACGCGTAACGTTTATAGCCGCGTGGAGCACTGAGCTGGACGGGAACCCTGTGCCGCCTGATGGTGTCTAACTCAACAGGCGGCGGAGTCCATGCCGTATGCTTAACCGGAAGGAACCCGAGCGATGACTCTGCTGGATGCTCCTAAATACGACGCGGCGCGTGCGCGCCGTAACTCCACAATCCTCTATAGCGGGATTGGGCTGTTCCTAGTCGTGCTCGTGGGCGGCTGGATTGTCTCCGGCCTGCCCGTTGATTGGCCGTGGCACTGGTACACGCACTTCCGGGCGCGCATGACGACCAATGCTTTTCTTGGCGCGATTGAGAAAAGCGATCTGGAGAAGGCTTACGGAATCTGGATGCACGATCCAGACTGGAAGAGCCATCCGCAGACCCACGCCACCTACCCGTTTGAGCGCTTTGAGCAGGACTGGAGCCCAACCAGCGCCGCCAACGACTACGGCCCCATCAAGAGCCACAAGATCGTGGCCGCGCGCCTCTCCGGCAACGTGCTGCTGATGGGCATCCGCATCAACGGCCTCAAGAGCAACGCACTCTTCCTGAACTACGAGCCGAAGTCGAAGCAACTGGGCTTTTCGCCCGTGGAGCTCTACCTCGGCCCGTAATTGCAGTGGTTCGTAACTCCGTCAGGCTGTCTGCAGCGCGGCGAGCGTCTTCTCAAGGCTTGCCGCGTTTTCTACGTGTGACGCCTTGTGTGCCGGATCGATCTGGTGCAGAAGGCCCGAAAGCACCTTCCCCGGTCCAACCTCGATATACGTTGTCGCTTCCGCTGCCGACAGCGCTTTTACGCAGTCAACCCAGCGCACTGCGCCGGTCACCTGCCGCGTGAGCGCATCCTGCGCAGCCGCCGCGGTTGAGATCAGCGTTCCAGTCACGTTTGCAGCCACGGGAATCGCAGGCTCGGCAAGCGTAAGCCCGGCCAGCACACGTGCCACTTCTTCCTGGGCGGGCTGCATCAGCGCACAGTGGAACGGGGCGCTCACAGGAAGCATCACGGCACGACGCGCGCCCTTGGCCTTCGCAATCGCAGCCGCCTTTTCCACGGCAGCCAGAGCGCCTGAAATCACAATCTGTGTGGGCGAGTTGATGTTGGCGGGCGCAACGGGCAGTCCCGTCTCCGTCGCTGCTTCGGCGCAGGCCTCGGCCACATGCGCTGCGTCCAACGCGAGGATCGCGGCCATGCCGCCTACGCCTACCGGAACCGCCTGCTGCATTGCGCGCCCGCGGATCTTTACGGCGCGTACCGCGTCAGCAAACTGGAGCGTGCCTGCGGCCACGTGCGCTGACCACTCGCCCAGCGAGTGCCCCGCAGCCAATGCGGGCTTTACGCCATGCTCGGCCAATACGCGTAGCACTGCCACGCTCACGGTGAGGATCGCCGGTTGCGTGTTTTCGGTGAGCTTCAGCTCGTCCTCCGGCCCCTCAAAGCACAGCTTTGAAAGAGGGAATCCGCAGGCCTCGTCGGCTTCAGCAAAGGTGGCAGCGGCCACAGGGAAGTGCTCGGCGAGCTCGCGGCCCATTCCAACGGTCTGCGAACCCTGCCCGGGAAACAGAAAGGCAATTTTGGTGGTCATTCCAGAGAGGATTCTATCGTGCCGACCCGTTACCGGGAGCGAATTTGCTGGCTGCGGCTATGCAATTGCCGCGGCGCCATCCACATCATCGGATGCTTTTGCAAAGCGATGCACACGGCTGGCGCGCAGGCACCGCCCCGCATCAGCCGCATTCATCGGACGCGCGAACAGGTAGCCCTGGTACTCGTGGCAGCCGGCCTTGTCGAGGATCGCGTGCTGCGCTTCAGTCTCCACACCCTCTGCCACCACGGTCAGGCTGAGCCGCTGCGCCAGTGAGATGACCGCCTCGACGATTGGCCGTGTGCCTTCAGGCGCTTCCAGCTGGTCAATGAAAGAGCGGTCAATCTTGAGCACATCCACGGGGATGCGGTGCAGGTAGCTCAGTGACGAGTAACCGGTGCCGAAGTCGTCCATTGCGATATGGATGCCGCACTGCCGCAACAGGTTCATTTGCCGCCGGGCCGTCGCGTCGTCATCCATCACCACGGACTCTGTCAGTTCAATGGTCAACAGGCGCGGGTCGAGTCGAAACTCTTCCAGAACCGATGCCACGCGGTCGGAGAAATCGTCGCGCGCGAACTGCAGTGCGGAGATGTTGACGTTCATCTGCACGCGCGGCAGCCCGTCATCGAGCCATTTGCGCAGTTGCTGGCAGGACTCGCGCAGAACCCAGTTGCCAATGGGAACAATCTGCCGCGTCTGCTCGGCGATAGGGATGAATCGCGAGGGCGGAATCTCACCCAGCCGGGGATGATGAAAGCGCAGCAGCGCCTCCAGTGCGATCAACTGGCCATCAGCGGCGTAAAGCGGTTGATAGACGAGCCGCAGCCAGTTGTTTTCCAGTGCTGGGCCCAGCGCGTCTTCAATCTCCAGCCTCTCGCTTGCCTCTGCATTCAGCGCTGCAGAGAAGGCACAGAAGCTCTTGCCCGATTCCCGAGCGTGGCGCATTGCAAACTCTGCGTTGCGCAGCAAAATCTGAGCGGATGTTCCGTCCTGCGGAAACATGCAGGCGCCGATGCTGAGCGCAGCGTCGATTCGCGCCGCTCCAAGCTCAACAGGCTCCGCGAAAACACGGCTCAGCTGCCGCGCAATCTCAAAGCCATCGATTGTGCCAGCCGGACCCGGCGCCAGAATCATGAACTCGTCTTCACCCATGCGCGCTACGGTTCCGGCCGTGAGCGGGTGGCGGCGAAGGCGTTCGGCAACGGCGCACAGAGTTTCGTCTGCAATGGCGCGGCCAAAGTGGCTGTTGATGCGCCTGAAACGGTCGAGGTCGATCCAAAGTACGGCAAGCTCGGCGCCTGCACTCTGCGCCTGTTCGACTGCCTCTTCCAGTGCCTGCTCGCCCGCGCGGAGATTCGGCAATCCTGTTACCGGGTCGCGGTAGGCGCTGTGTAGAAGCTCCGTGCGAATACGTCGATGCTCTACCACGAGCGCGGCCAGTCGCGCGGCGCTTTCCCCCATCTCCATTTCCAGTTCAGATGGCCCGGAGCGCGCGCGAGAGTAGATGGTGAGCACACCTGTCAGCCGGCCAGAGCTGGTGTCACAGAAGGGCAGTGACCAGACGGAGAAGATGCCACAGTCAACAAGCTGCCGGCTCCATGGCAAGTCCACCTGGCTCAGATGCTCCACAATATGCACTTCGCCAGAAAGGGATGCCTGGCACTCCGGCGTGTCAGCAAACTCCGTGCCGACCAGCTTCAGGTAGCTCTGCATGCGCTCATGCACGCCTGAGGAAGCGGCACGCTGCATTTTGCGGCCGCGCCGCTCAAACAGGAAGATCGATGACTCCCATCCCTGATTGCGCGAGGCGACAACGTCGGCGAGCGATTGCAGGATGTCTTCGGTGGTCAGGTCGCCGGGATCGGCCAGCATCTCAAGCACATGCTTTTGGCCGCGGTTCAGTTGTTCGGCACGCACCCGGTCCGCAATCTCCTGCTGCAGGGCGCGAGTACGCTCCTCCACGCGACGCTCAAGCGCAAGTTCGCTTGACTGGCTGTCACGGAACCGGCCGTCCAACTGCATCCAGCAGAGCAGAGCCACCGCACCAATGGTCACACTCACGGCGAGTGAAAGCAGAATCGCCATCGACGAGCCTGAGGTGGACAGGTGCCATCCAAGCGTAAAGCTCAGACCGAGCAGAGCCAGCAGGAAGATGAGCACCGTGAGGATTCGGATCAGTGGCCGCACTAGAAGCCTCGCAAACCTGGAAATAAATCACGAATACCGCACAGGTAGCAGCGCAGGAGGGCCCGACGGATTTCGCTGTTCTCGAATGGGACCCTTACCAATTACCCAACTCGAGCCCTGTGCATAGTGTGCTGATTCCATGCAGAGGGGGCAATGCCACTTTCTTGGGAGTAATGCACTGCCGCTCATGCGAAATTGTGAGGAAAATCACGGCGCGCGCGTAGACAGATCTACGCCGTTGCGCTATTGAGAAGCAGCTCAGTTCCAGCGTGTGCGGTCGTTGTGCTCGTCGTCGATCGACCGGCCCTGTCCGTCGAACCGAACGGTGCGGCCCTGGGACTTCATGTAGACCTCAAACTTGCGCGCTGCGCGCCGCCGCTTCCAGCGGTAGTAGCGGTTGCGCAGTCCGTACCACTGTTCGCTGAGCGCAAAGCTCACTCCGCGCCGCGGCATCCAGCGAAGATAGAGCCAGCCGCCGACCGCGCCGCCCAGTTGCGCAAAGGCGTACATCCGCTCGTCGGTGAACAGGAAGGCCAGCGACACAAGCGCGTAGATCACGGCGAGATACCGCGCCTTGATCGAGATCGGCAGCGGGAACATCATGAAATCCAGGTCGCCGTAGAGCAGCCCGATGGCGATCAGCATTCCAAAGATGCCGCCGAAGCAGCCGTAGAGCGGCAGCGTGAGCACCTGCAAGTGCAGCAGCGCAAATGCTGCGTACATGGCGAGCGCCGCCGCCGCCGTGCCCAGCACGGAGGAACCGTAAAGGCCCATCACCCAGCTGTCGCCGTGGTAGCTTTCCAGAAATCCGCACAGGAACCAGAGCGACAGCAGCTCAAACAGCGTGCCGAAGATCGCGCCGGGCATGTGGACAAAGCTGTAAGTCAGCGGCTGCCAGAGCCAGCCGTGCAGAAAGCTGTCCGGCTGAAAGAGCGCGCGTACCAGCACGGCTTTCAAGGGGTCTGTGCCCGCAAGGCTCAGCACCAGCACCACAAAAAACGCAGCAAGGTTCAGCAGAACCAGACGGCGCGTGGCACCGCGGAACTCGGGGAAGGCAAGCGAACTGGCGCCCATTCTGCGCATGGTCGTCCTCAGGTTAAACCGTTCCGTGTCCGCGTGTCATGCGGTGGCAGGCTCTTCACGGCCCCGCCCCGCCCGACGTTCTCATCTGGAACAGCCCGTTCCACGGTCCGCTGCCGGAATCTTCGCAGGCAGGGCGAAACTCGCGCCGCGATTTAGCGTCTGACTCAATGTGCATCGTTCTGGCAGCATCTTCGGCGGATTTGGGCCAGTTCCGCAAAGAGCCCCCTGCTGCCTCTTGACCTCGGGGCGGATCGTCCCTAAAACTAGCGGAGTCGTATTGCGTTTTTGCGTCATCCTATTCCCTGATTCACTGCCTTGAGAGAGGAGGCTGGTATGCCGAACTGCCCTGAATGCGAGAATGAACTTGACGTCGATGTGGAAGAGTTGGAAGAAGGCGATGTAGTCGCCTGTGATGAATGCGGGTCCGAGTATGAAGTTGTGGGCGTTGATCCGCTGGAACTCAGCCGGGTCGACGAAGAAAACGAAGAAGAAGACGAAGAGTATTTCGACGAGGATGAGGAGGAAGAGTGAACGCGAACCGGGCACGGTGGGCCGCCTGTGCGGCTCTGGCGCTGTTGATCGGCGGGGGGATTCCGCTGACCGGGACCCATTCGGCATTCGTCGCCCAGGCACAGAACCTGGGCCAGCGCACCGTTACGGGTGCGGTCCTGACTGGCGACTCGCAGCCGGTCACGGGCGCAACTGTCTTCCTCAAGAATCAGAAGACAAAGGCCATCCGCAGTTTCACATCCACCAAGGACGGCCGCTTCCACTTCGCGCAGGTCAACATGTCTTCGGACTTTGACCTCTGGGCGGAAAAGGACGGCAAGAAGACCGCCGTTAAAACCGTCAGCTCCTGGGATGCGCGCAAGGACTTCGAGACTGAGCTTCGTCTCAAGTAAAGGAATGGGCCGCAGTGCACGCCGCGGCCCATGTAGTTTCCAGGGAGCCTCTGAATAAGTCAGGGTTTTGAAAGGGCACGGCTTCAGCCGTGCCAATAAAGCCATCTCAATCAATGAGGGCTTTAGCCCCTGAGGGAAGAATGCTCACTTGATCAGAGCTTCCCTAGCCTTCCAGCTTCTTTGTCACCAGCTCGTTCAGCAGCGCCGGGTTGGCCTGCCCTTTGGACGCGCGCATCACCTGGCCGACAAAGAACCCCGCCATGGTCTTCTTGCCCGCACGATACTGCTCCACCTGCTTCGGGTTGGCGGCAATCACTTCGTCAATCATCTTTTCGATCGCCCCGGTGTCGGTAATCTGCTGCGGCTTCTCCCGCTCGTAAACAGCAGGGAAGTCCTCGCTCTTCTCAAAGCAAATATCCAGCAACTGCTTGAGCTGCTTCGAGCTGATCTTGTTCTCCTCCAGCAGATCCGCGGCCTGCACCACGCCCGTCATTGAGACCGGCGACTGATCCAGTTCGAGATCCAGCGCCTTCAGCCGCCCGCCCAGTTCGCTCAGCAGCAGGTTCGCCACGCGCCGCGGGCTCTTGGCCTTCACTGCCGCAGCCTCAAACGTGTCTGCAAACTCGCGCGAGGCCGTCAGCGTGTGCGCGTCCTTCTCGCTCAGCTCGTAGGCCGCAATCATCCGTGCGCGCCGTGCCTCCGGCAACTCAGGCAGCTCCGCACGCCGCGCCGCCAGAAACTCCTTTGAGACGATCAGTGGCGGCAGATCCGGCTCAGGGAAGTAGCGGTAGTCGTGCGCCTGCTCCTTCGACCGCATTGAGTAGGTGCGGCCTTCGTGCGCGTTCCATAGCCGCGTCTCCTGCAGCACGCGCCCGCCCTCTTCCAGCACTTCAATCTGCCGCTCAATCTCGTACTCCAGCGCAGCGCGTACAAAGCGGAAGCTGTTCACGTTCTTCACTTCGGCCTTGGTGCCGAGCTTTTCTGCGCCGCGGAGCCGCACGCTCACGTTGGCGTCGCAGCGCAGTGAGCCTTCTTCCATGTTGCAGTCGGAAACCCGCGTGTACAGCAGCGTTTCCTTCAGCCGCGTCAGGTATTCGAACGCCTCGTCCGGCGTGCGGATGTCCGGCTCGGAGACGATCTCCACCAGCGGCGTTCCGCAGCGGTTCAGGTCCAGAGACGTGTGCTTGGCTGAGTCCGCGAGGCCGTCGTGGATGCTCTTGCCCGCGTCCTCTTCCATGTGCACGCGCGTGATGCCGATCTTCTTCCGCCCGCCGTCCGCCGTCGGCACTTCAATCCCGCCGAACTCGGCCAGCGGCTTGTCGAACTGCGAAATCTGGTAGCCCTTCGGCAGGTCGGGATAGAAGTAGTTCTTCCGCGCAAAAATCGACCGCTCGTTGATGGTGCAGTTCAGCGCCATGGAGGCCAGCGTGGCAAACTCCACGGCCTTCGCGTTCAGCACCGGCAGCGCGCCGGGCAGCCCCAGGCACACCGGGCAGACGTTGGTGTTCGGCTCGGAACCGAAGCGGTTGGCGCAGCCACAGAACGCCTTGGTGGCGGTCAGCAGTTGCACGTGTACCTCAAGCCCGATGACGGGCTCGTACTTGGCCAGAATCTCAGGTGAAAGCGCGAAAGCAGGCATGGTTAGCTTCGATTTTACAGCGAAGCCGAAGCCGCCTCGCGTGCCAGCACCGCGCAGGCTACTCCGCCGGGTCCGGGGCCGTGAACGGCGAACAGCACGGTTTCTCCGTCGCGTGGAAGTTCATCAGCTCCAGCCGGATGCCGTCCGGGTCGTAGAGGTTGAACTGGCCCTTGCCGTCCTTGCCGATCTGCGTGTGTTCGTCGGCACGCACGCCCTTCAGCCGCCCGCTGGCTTCAAGTTGCGCAAACGCCGCGTCCACTGAGCGCTCGCCGACCGAAAGGTGATCCAGCACGCCCAGCGCCTGCTGGGAGATTGTCGGCGGAATCCCTGAGCCGGAGGGCCCGCTCGTCATCATGTACTCCAGCCAGTCATGCCCGTCCGGCACCTGCTGGCTCACCCAGTCCGTCTTGCCCTCCTCCATGCCGCCGAACCAGTACGGCTTGAACCCAAGCAGCGCGCGATAGAACGCGTCCTCTTTCGCGCGGTCGCGTACCAGAAAGCCGACGTGGATGATGTGGTGCCCGATGGCGCGCGGTGGGGTCGCCATGCCGTCATCACGCAGTTGAACAAACTCCACGGCGTTCCCCTCGGGGTCTGTCACTGCAAAGCGCCGCGAGCCATCCTCCAGCCGTGCCACGTTGCCGGGCGTCTTCCATCCACGCGCTGCCAGATATGTCCGCATCCCCTCGGCGTCGTCCGTGGTGAATGCCACATGGTCCAGCCGGTTCACGCCCGCGTTGGCAGGCAGCGGCAGCACCTCCACCCACTGCGTCGCGCTCAGCGCGTACTTCACGCCGCGCGCGTTCTCCGGGTCGGCCAGTTTCACTGCGCCCACCGTGTCCACGTAGTAGCGCTCGGCGGCGCGCGCGTCCGACGTGTAGACCGCCAGGTGCGAGATGCCGGTGATCTTGGGCCGCGCGGGCATTGCGGACTGTGCCGCAGCCATTGCGGCGGAAGCAAGCAGGAACAACACCAGGCGTTTTGCGGACATGGCGCACCTCTCGGGCATCTGCGCCCACCACGATAAACCCGCCACCGCGCCCGGGCCAACTGCAAGCGCGCTCGAACGCGTCGTCTTTATCCGCCCTTTCGCGCCCGCGCCGTACAATGCGCACATGCAGCCTACTTCCAGTGCTTACCGCTTTTTCGCGGCCGCAGCCGCAGTGTTCCTTGCCACGGCCGCCGTTGCCGCGCCGCTGCCCGCAGCCTCGGCCGCCGACCGCGCCGAAGCCCGTGACATCTTCAAGCAGCTCATTGAAATCAACACCACAGACACGCCAAAGGGCAGCGTCACAGCCGCTTCCGTGGCCATGCAGAAGCATTTTCTGGATGCAGGCTTTGCGCCGGAAGACGTGCACCTGCTGGGCCCCGCGCCCCACAAGCAGAACCTCGTGGTCCGCATCCACGCCGCAGGCACGCCCACTGAAAAGCCCGTCCTGTTCCTCTGCCACATTGACGTTGTCGAAGCGCTGCGCTCGGACTGGACCGCGACGGATCCATTCGAGTTCGTCGAGAAGGACGGCTACTTCTACGGCCGCGGCACACAGGACATGAAGGAGTCTGACGCCGTCCTCGTCGCCACCTTCCTGCGCCTCCATCGCGAAGGCTACAAGCCGAAGCGCGACCTGATTCTCGCCCTCACCGCCGACGAAGAAGGCGGCAAGTTCAACGGCGCACGCTGGCTCGTCACCGAGCACCGCGACCTGGTCGACGCGGCCTTCGTCATTAACCCTGATTCGGGCGGCGTCGAGCTGGATTCCGGCAAGCCCACCATGGCCGGCGTTGAGGCCACGGAGAAGGTCTACTCCGACTTCCAGATCATCGCCACCAATCGCGGCGGCCACAGCTCACTGCCCCGGCCGGATAACGCCATCTACGAGCTGACCACCGCGCTCAACAAGCTCTCCACCTACTCATTCCCTTTTGAACTCAACGCCGTCACACGCGCCATGTATGAAAAGCAGGCTACGGTGGAGAAGGGGCAGACCGCCGACGACCTGCGTGCCATCCTGGCCACGCCGCCAGACATGCAGGCCGCCGCGCGCCTGAGTGAAGACCCAGGCATGAACTCCAGCTTCCGCACCACCTGCGTGGCCACGCGCCTCAAGGGCGGCCACGCCGCCAACGCACTGCCGCAGTACGCTGAGGCCAACGTGAACTGCCGCATCTTCCCCGGCCGCTCGCCAGAGGAGATTCGTCAGGAACTCATCAAGCTTTTCGCGGACTCCAAGCTCACGGTCAACTACGTGTCCGATGGCGGTGACATTTCGCCCACCGCGCCTGACCGCAAAGCCATTGCGCCGCCGCCGCCCATCAAGGACGTCTTCGATCCGCTTACGCGCATTACGCAGCAGATCTGGCCCGGCCTGCCCGTTACGCCCATCATGGAAAACGGCGCCAGCGACTCGATCTACTTCGCGCAGGCCGGTATCCCATGCTACGGCTACTCGGCCATTGCGCTGGAGCGCGGCGACGTGCGCGCCCACGGCCGCGACGAACGCCTGCCCGTCGACTCGTTCTGGAAGGCGCTGGACTTCTTCTACTCCTTCACCAAGGCTGTCGGGGAAGAGTAGCCCTTGAATGGGTGGGGAAGCACGTCCATATCCCCGCCACAACCAGCTCCACCGCATTTCAGCCACAACCCACCGGGTGCCCCCGGTGCCTCGCTGTTCAGTTCCATGACATGGTTTACACATTGTCTCCGGAGATTGTTTACACTTCGGCGCTGGTAGGAGCAGGCGGCGAGGTGAGGAGTCGATGCCATTC